>Ga0131853_10011457_pt1 | contig 16231 bp, 7 predicted proteins | sample TergutLab28metaG_FD_92764 | JGI IMG/M metagenome (GOLD analysis project Ga0131853, IMG submission 92764) | Labiotermes labralis P1 segment gut microbial communities from Petit-Saut dam, French Guiana - Lab288 P1 (version 2) (version 2) | ecosystem: Host-associated > Arthropoda: Insects >...
AACCACAACGTAACACCAACACACATCGAACCAGAGCAATACAACCCATGAAATAACTCAACAAATAAGTCGCAAGCTCCTGAGGATGGATGTACTAACATTCGAAACATGTTGAGCATTAAACCTTTGGCCCTGGAGTTGGATATTTACAGTTTAGCGTACCATTTATGTAATATGTGAATATTTTATGAACCAAGAATGTTAACATTAGGAAATACACGACATTTTGTGGAGGAATAAACGAAGATGGTGAGAGAAAGTCTAAAAGAAATAATTAAATATATTTATTAACTGAATATATAAAAAGCGTTCTCTGGGGGGGGGGGGTTGCGGCCCGTCTGTCCTATATATAGGATGCATGGCGCATAAAGGTTAAATAATGAAATAAAGCAAGTGATATCGAGTTGGTCTATCTTTATTCAAATATCAAGATGATGCACGGTCCAATAAACATAAGAGAGTACTGTATTTATAACATAACAAACAGAAGAAAGAAAGTAGAAAACAATGTAAGACACGTTCCCTGATATTGCAAGTTACGCTGGAAATAAACATTGTTAGAAATCCTAGTCATATCTCCGGTTTTAAGATCTTTATGGATACTTAAACACAGTTTTGGCGTGACGCTTCCCGAAGATATCAGCTCGGAATGACTGGGTTTACTTCGTGGTTCGTATCATTTCCTTTCTAAGGCAATATTTTGGTTACAAAAAAAAAAGCAGTATCATACGGTAACAACCTTGTTCGTGACAGAACAAATGTAGCACAACTGCTTGTATCATTTGTCCAAAATGAGATTTTTTTTTCTGCAGAAGAAAAAGAAGGTCTGGTGGAATTCGTCATAATGCTCGCGTCCTTTTTTTTTTATTACCGATTCCCAAACAATTTATTGTGAAAGACAAGACAGACAATCTTTACTAACAGTGATAAAAGCAATCATTAAAGCGAACTTCATGTGATTGTTTTGTTATTTTGTTCCTTCGTGACAGAGAAGCACAGAAAAAGAACAAAAACAAGTGTTGGAAATCCATAGCGTGCACTTGGCAATTCGTAACAAGAGGTGAACGAGGGACAGACGAATTACATTTCCGTTCTTGTGGTTTAGTGTCTACACTTGGTGGAAGAAGGAAACAAGTCCCATAATCTGTTCCCTTCGTTCCTGTTAAATATTTTGTTTCGTATCTGGAGGATTTGGGATTTAAATTTGGAGCCCACAACCTGATAGTCTGATAATTCTGTGGTTTTATTTAATTTATGTAGATTAAACCTGAAATATTGCTTTAAAATTGCCTTTAAATAATTCTTTCTTCATTATGTAGAACCTAATTTTACACTGTTTTATTTTATATATCATTCGACGCTTGGCGAGTATTCTAATTGTAAAAGCATCGTTAAATACCTCATGTACTCCAAATTACGATTTCCCATTAATGCCTCACATATTGAAGATTCAGGTTTTGGCGGTACAAGGGGGAAACTTTCAAGTGCCTTTCTGTACTATTTTCAATAGCACACCTACTTTTAGATTGACTATGACTGCACTGTACAATTCCCACAAAATATTTTCTAACTCTGCAGCAGATCAATCGTTTTAAAACGCTCAAATAACAAAGCCTCTCTCAATGCTTCTATGATTGTTCCTTGCTTGTCAAAAGGGACATATTTACGCTAACAAATTGAGGTATGGGAAAGGGTAGTAGATACAACATATATTAATGTCAAATCCGAAATTTATTTTCAAACCTCATTACGGTCTAAAGAGCCACTCCAACACTGGCACTCTTGGGTTTGATTTCTATTCAAAGCACTAATAAATGATTCTGGTTTTCTGTTTTGTGTTTCCCTGTGCTGGTGTAGGATATGCGGGGACCATCACCCCCCCCAAGACACACACAAACACACTCAGGGTATCCTGTCAGGCGTGTAAAATATTCCTTTTTCCAGTGCTAATCCTGAAGAGGACAAGGAGCTTGACAGTCTTTACGGAAGGATATTGTGTTTAAACTGCATACAGCACTGTTCGCTGCATTTCAGCCTAGCTCTTACTAAAATTTGGACACTTTTTCTCATTTATTATACCGTTATATGTTGGCAGGTATGACTGCCATATTTGTTGGTTGTGAATGATATACAAAGTTATGAAAACTAAAAAGCCGGAGGTGTGCATAATTACCACTGACCTACAAAATTTTAATTGGCGGTAAGTTGATATATATCAATACTACGTAGTCTTGTGCTTTTTCCTATTTCTCATGCACGCTGGCGTTTCAGAGTTGGTCAGTCTTCCTTCCAATGAGAAGCAATCAGATACTTAAATACTTAATAAATCAGAATTAGTTTACCACCGAAAACGAAAACTTGGCATGAGGGATCACATAGCTGACATTTATAGGAAATTTCCTGGCGCTGAACTTGGGCCACGACACATTATTTCGAGCGTCCTCATGGTCTTCCAAATTGTCTCCAGGCAAATGTCAAGAGAGTTATTTAAGTTACGCCACATTCGATTACTTACCTGCTTACTTACTTACTCCATACAGCAGAGCCATTCTTGAAAAGTTAACCGGTTCCAGCTAGTCAGAAAATTCCTCGTATATTGTGAAACCTGCAGGTCCATTACCCCATTTACAAGTGTCCGCCACTTCTCCTTATTCTGAACCAGCTCAATGCAGTCCATGCACCCCCCCCCACATCTCACATCCTGAAGATACATCTTATTATTATCCTCCTATAGGTCTGGGCTTTCCAAGTGGTCTCGTTTCCTCAGGATTCCCCACCAAAACCCTGTATATGCCTCTCCTCTCCCCCATGCGTGCCACATGTTCCGCCCATTTCGTTATTCTCGATTTGATCACCCAAATAATATTTTGTGAGGAGCACAGTTCATGACGCTCTTTATTACGTAGTTTAATTCTGCCTCCTGTTAACTCGTCCCTCTTAGGTCCAAATATTCTCCTCAGTATCCTATTCTGCGACACCCTCAGCCTCCGTTCCTCCCTCAATGTGAGGGACCAAGTTACACAACAATAAAAAACAAAAGACAAAATTATATTTCTGTGTATCTTAATCTTTATATTTGGGTAGTAGACTGGAGGACAAAAGATTCTGTACCGAACGATAGCAAACATTCCCCGACTTCGATTTGCTCTTAATTTTTTCCTGAATAGAATTTTGATTCGTTAGGTTTGTCCCCAAATATTTGAACTTTTCTACCCTCTCAAAGGAACAACTATCATACTTCATATTGTGACTTCGTCCTGCATTCTGATCTCGAGACACGACCAAGTACTTAGTTGTATCAGCTTGGTTACTTACACCCCCATCAATATATATTTATCCTCATAATCCAAATTTTCGAAAATGTATGTTGTAAGTACGTGACAACGTCGTTAAATAAATACCTACATGTTTAGTGTCAGATTAAGTGTGAGTGAATAAGCCGTGAAAATTAATGAAGATAATGGTATTAAAAAGCACCCACTTTACACTATATATGAAACAAGCAGTTAAAGAAGTGTTATTAAACGAGTACTGAGAAGCGCGCACAAAATAATTGTCAGTCGACTCCGAATGTGGAACATGAATTGCAACTTGTACTGTACATATTCCGTTCTTTCACCAATGAAACACAGAAAGGCCAGTTTCGGCTGTTTGTGTAAAGTCTGAGAACAGCAAAGGTGGTGGTAAGCCTTCCCTCTTGTCTTCTGTTAATCGTTGGCGGTTGTAAAAATACAGGACGGGTCGCCTCACCCAGAACTATAGACCACAATCAGACAGCCTTAATATTACCGCAAACTGACACGTGAGTGTTTACCTTCCCATAACTTCAAGCTACATAAAAAATCATACAGGATATGATGATTGCGTCTGCAGTGACATTCAAGACAACGGAGAAAAAATAAGGACTAATCCTTCAAAATGTTCTGCGAAGAAGGGCGTTAATATTAGTGTCTGAGGAATCTGGTGGGGACCGCGGTAGCACAATGGTTAAGGTGCTGTGCTTAAAATCGGATTGTCGCTGGTTCGATCCCAGATGGTGTCAGTGGATTTTTCATTGACATAAAATGCTTCCGATCGCACTATGGCCCTGGAGTCAACTCAGCCTCTAACAGAAATGAGTACCAGGAGTATTTACTGGGGGTAAAGGCGGCCGGTGCGTAAGGCTGACAACCTGACCACCATCCTGTGCCGTTCTCATGAAATCTGGGAAACTTAACTTCCTGGAACCCTCTGGGCCTGTCCAGGCCTGTAATGGGACTGCTTTACCTTTTCAGGAATCTGCCGCTGCTTATACGGTATTGAGGCTATGAAAATAAACAAGTTGTACTCAAGAATATGGACACATCGGCTGTGCTGATTCTAGACGGTGAGGTGGATAGATAATATTGTGCGAAGGTAAAATCAAAACTTTCTTCTTGTCTGATTATGGTCGAGATAGCAAAATATATAAATTCACGTATAGCTTCTTCTTATTTCAGGGTAGTTTTGGTTTTAATAATACATCTAACTGGACAGGATATCCGTTTTCCTCCCCCGGGTCCTTATGATATATGGTAGGCCTGCTGAATTAGTAATCATGCTTGCAACCACATGTATATTATGTTAATGTCGTACGTGACACGTGTATGTCAGGTGGATATTCCAAATGCATACGAAATAAAGGTTAGAGACAAAGCAAACCGTTAAAAAACACTTTGGTCTCTTTACTGACTCAATGGAAATTAATAAGTAACGAGAGCTCAATTACTCTTACTTTGTATTAAATTTAGACCCTAAGAGATAAAATAAAGTGACATCGCATGCTTTATATAAGTACAGTAAGGTCTAGAACTCTTACCATGCCATCTTACAGTAAGAAACCTTATATATTAGGTCTTCCCTGTTGTGGGTTTTTATGCAGCAAAACGTGGGCAAACATCTACCAACATACGAACATTCCGTAACATCCAGAAAAAAAAATGGGGATCTCATTTAGACCGTGGGGGAGGCCTGACACCTCGCCCTGTAATCTGTCGGGCCAATTTTTTTTTTTTTGGAGAAAATTGACCGTTTTGGACACGGTGGTAAATTTAAGTACCAAATTGTAATTTTGTGATCTTATCAAATTCTGCGTTTCGTCTTTCATTTATGTATTTCGTGTGATTTTTACAATAAATACGCGTATCTATTTTTGACCTATACTGCCTAAACGGGTTATTCCTTGTAATGTACATGGCAAGAATTCTCCGTGAGGCATGACAAGAAAGTAAGTATTTAAGGTGTTAAATATACTTCATAGGTGTACATCTAACAGCAAATTGTTACTATTAATATTTGATTTCTAATGATGAAGAATGGGACAAACACCCGGAAATTCCTTCGCGTGAACATAATTTTTGTTAAGCAAGAAAAAGTAGGTAACAATCAAACACAAATCATAAAATAATATGTCACTATGTTTTGAAGGATTTGTTGGCCGAAACAATATGTGAGACCCAAATGGAAATGTTGGCGAAGATGAACACTATGTTGCATCTGATGTTTATTGGACCATGCATCATTGTGATAGTTGAATAATAAAAAACCAACTAGATGCCACTTTATTTACTTTACATCTTAGATACTCAACATGTTTCGGGCATTAATATATCCGTCTTCAGGAGTTTGCGACTATGTTGTTGAACTACCGCACTGGCTGTATTGTACTTGGATTGCTGTGTTTTGGAGTTAGGGTACGGTTCGGCTGGGGTGGTATCCGGACTGCCGGCAGCCCGGATACCACCCCAGCCGAACCGTACCCTAACTCCAAAACACAGCAATCCAAGTACAATACAGCCAGTGCGGTAGTTCAACAACATAGTCGCAAACTCCTGAAGATGGACATATTAATGCCCGAAACATGTTGAGTATCTAAGAAGTAAAGTAAATATAACAAGTGACATCTAGTTGGATTTTATTCTTCAACTATGTTTCATTTCACATCACGTGTATTTGGGAAGATGGGATTCACACAAAGGCGCATTGATAATTCAAGGGACTTTGGAAAATAAATTCATTATGATCTGTAGTAGCTTTTATTTTTTATGTTGCAATTTCTGTGTATGTTGGCTAGAATGGAATGAAACAACTGTAGATATATAACTGTGGTGAATTCATACAATGATATTCTTCATGCCGTGACGAGGCAAGTACTTGAATATATCTTCTGCTAAGAACACAGTAGTGCATCTATATATTTACAAAGTCAAATCACTTGATTATTGAACGTAAATGTACAGAACGTTTACGATCTTCACTGCCTACGACATCTAAATGAAGAAATACTGGCAGTTCCTATACACAAGGTGACGTCTTTTTTTTAATTTCTACGTCCTGAATTATATTACTATATACATGTTTATACAGATTCGCATTTAAACTAGAATCAGGGATTCACATTTCAATTTTTTGAAAAGGAAGGAAACAGAATATATCAAGGAAAACTTTTAAAATATTTAACCTTTTTATAGAAACAAATAAACATGAATAACAAAAATACATTTCTACAAAATATCCAAATAAGAGTTCCGAATGTATAATATATTTTAATTTTGGTTATAAAACTGCACTATACGCGAATGAAAAACATACACCCACACATAAGTGACTTAAAAGATAGTTGTTGTTCTCTAGAGCTGTGTTCTCCAACGTGTATTCCATGAAGGAAAAATGAAAATATTTTCTTAATTTCCGAAGAACCATTCAGTATGAAGACTTCTATAGGGCAGCAAATATTCAGAGTGTGTAGCTCTTTACTCTCCACCGGGGTGGCGGCTGTGCAACAATAAGAGTGTAACACAAAATGTACCAAAAAAGTAAACTTAAATACGTAAAACCGAACCTAAGCAATAAGGCAGTTTTAGTGCATGGAGATTACTCCAGTACTGTCAATTACCGGACAAGAATTTCCTTGATATTTCAAGGGATATTTGAGACTTTTCGCGATATTTCGCAACTTTATTTATTTATTCTACGATTTCTTGCGTAAACCCTGACGACGTTCCGCCGAACCCTGACTGGAAAACACAAGTTAGTGTAAAGGAACATATCGGAGATGTAGATGTCTGAGAGTCTCCGGAACATTCACGTGCATGTAGTACATAAAGTGTTTGGAAATTGAGACCACCATTGGCACGTCTCTGTAAGAAGCTTATCAAATGCGGCGGGCATTCTGAAAGCCGTGATAGCATCTCTTAATAAGCCGTCCTTTCAATGAAGTGACAGTCATGAATGTAGGTCTGATCAGTCTTAATTTCTATGCGAGTTCCAGACTTTTCCAAGAGAAATTACTTGCGCTTTTCTCCTTTGTCTCTACGAAAGAGAAATTATGGCAACGTTTTTTTAAATTCAATCAAAGGAGCGTTACAAAGGCACAAGGTTCCTGCTTTTCTTCTTTGCCACAAGATCGAGTGTAAGATTGCATCCTCCCAGCTGTAAAGAGATAATCCGTGACTGGTGAATTATTTTCTATTTTTTAGGCATATCGTACCAGATTTTTGTTCGCATTGACCCTGAACATTGCACTGATAAATCACTTTAATAAGTATATCATATGTCGCCTTCAGATGAATTTATTGCAGAATGCCTATTTATTACATGCAGAAAAATACCGACTGTGACAGCTCGTGAATGGTATAGTTCTTAGGGTTTCAGAAGATGGTATATCGCATTTGGAATCGCTGACTCTTTAAACTTCGTCCACCGTCCTATGTTTACAACACAATTGAGCACGAATTTGTGTTATCCCAGAGGTTAGGAATGGATTTTCCTGCTGGGTGCAACTGAGAGTATCCCTTAGTTGTTTCACTGAAGAGAGGGGTTGACGTTCTTTCCTGAATATTGGGTTTAATTTTATTGTTAACACTGGAAGAGAAACAATGCCCAAATTATGAAAGATTCCAAGTCAGTAACTGATCTTTGGCAAGTGCAAAGAGATTTTCTGGGTCACTGCCTCCAGACAGGCTCTGAAACTTATTAATTTTTAAGACTAAGATACAGAATATGTGAATTAATAAATCTAGCTCCATTTCTACACCCTTTATGACACGATATTTAACAGACGAACAGCTTTGCCCATTTCGCCTGACAAAAAAAGGTGAGAATAAATTCAGTATTTTATAAGCATTTTGTGACAATGGAGAGACGTCGTCCGATTACAAGTTTTCCGTTTCTTGACATGAAACATTCTTAAACTTGTACATTCAGTATATTTCAAAATATAGCTTATATTATTACACCAACCACTGCACATATATAAATTTTATAAATTGTATATATGTGCAGTGGTTGGTGTAATAATTGAGTAACTCGACAATATGCACGGTGTAACAATAGAAATTTTAAAAATGTAGCTTATATATTTATGTTTCAAAGGAAAATCATCACATTCAAATTAAATATTTTAGGTCTGTGTTCTGTGTTACTAAAAAAAGGGACAACTAGTTAGTTTAAAAGGGAAAATTTAAGGAACGGGATTTGCAGTTATTAATTAGAATCGCAATCACTTAGTTTGCAGTTTCCCTGCCATTACCAAATACAGCACAGCATTTTAAACAATTAAGCATAAACCCTATGATAAGCTAAGAAAACTCATAATTTTCTTCGCGAATCGTAGGGTAAACCCGCGATTGAATAAAAATCGCTAGTAGCCTGTCGAAATCTACACAAAAAGCCATTGGAGCTATGAAATGACCACTAATTTTAATTCTGCTTTTATAAAAAGTGTTAATTAACCATCTTCCAACAGAACCAACCAAACACAACTTTGTGCGATCTTTGTTAACACAAAATTCTACAACTCTGTACCACGGCAGGCAAGACTTGCGCTTCTAAGAAGAAATTTATGCTGATATTCTGAACTGTTTTTGGTGTTTTTCAATGTTCAGTTAATTACTTTGCCTATTAAAGACCTTGTCCCAGTGCTATTCCGTCCACCATAAATTTCACACGAATTGATCTGTGATCGAATCGGGTGCCTCCACGGTGAGAGGGCAGCAACTAATCACCAAAGGCAAGGCACGGCCCTATTTCTTATTTTGAGATATTCTGAAGGAGGTAAGAAAAGCTTTAGGTCTAATGCGGAGGAGCAAAAATTAAGTTTCTCAAAGAAAAGTGAAATTGAAATAACAAATACATGTACTTGGGGTCTTGGAAAATTCGTTTACTATCAAAGCCTTCATTTTATCTATTTCCTTTACTTTTCCAATTAAATATTTCTGTACAGGCCTACTTTGTGTTAGAAAGTAGACATATGTTAAAAACTTGTTTCACGTTACAAATTTGAAATCTGAATAGAATCGTCATAGGCCGGAGTGAACATTTCTCGCGTTACAGAGTGCTGTTTGTCGCGTAGGAGGACATTTACATTCGTAATTAGAACGTGCTGTTGAAATCACAACAGAGGAAACTTGCTGGTTGAGCGGAATGGCAGGACAGACCATTGAATTTGTAAAGGGCTCCATACACTCTACGTTAAACTGTGCAGTTTAACTGTGTAAAAAAAAAACCTGCGCAATAAGCTGAACTGAATGTTCTCTGGCACAGCACAGTTTTCCTTTCAGGTTTGTCAGTTTTTGTCAGTTCTGCGTCTTCTTGTGCGTGTGACTGTGGTGGATAAAAACAAGGCTGTTGTCTGCTGTTTGCCTGCCACATCGGCCATAATGTTATCCGAAAAGAAGAAAAGGAAGTGTAAAATGTGGAGTAAGAAGATGTATTTGAGAAGGAATATATCATGCGATGCTCATCTGCTGAATGAATTGCTAGAAGCGGATATGCCTTGAGATTATTCCATCGTGGCGTCGGGAGGTAAACAGAGGAAACTGTGGGATTCCCTGAGTGAACTGCGCAGTTCTCTGTGTGAAAGACGACTGGAAAGGACAGTTCTGAGGCCTGAGCTATTGTTTGTCAAAACTGCGCAGTTTAATCAGATTTTCCGTCAGGTATGAAGTCACACAGTAAAATTGTTCAATTTATCTGAGAGTGTATAATGTGCTCTAAGGACGCTTTAATTATCGGTGCATCTGGTACAGTTAAACTGTTATGACAAACATTAGAACTGAAGAAGAAAGAAAGGAAAGATTCTGTGCTGGCGTCATGCTGTTCGTCTCTACGTACTTGTTAACAAGTGTACTTAGTAGACATGAACATAAAACTGTATTTTCTCTGAAAACACGCACCATCTTTTCACTCAGGCCGGTTCAGTTAGGCCAGCCTGCCATGTGAGCAGTCCGCAGTCTGTACTTCATTGCGTTAGATTTGTTGTTGTGATTTCAATAGCCGTATTTAACGAAGATGTTGAAAACGCTTTCCTTATGCTCGCAGACGTTTACCACGTCCAAATAAGGTGATGTTCTTTGTATGCCGAATGTTGTGATTCAAGCCGAGTCGACGGGAAGTGACCAACGACTTTTATCGGATCAAATGTTTTTCTTACAAATAACTCCCTATCTGCTAGTTACTGGACATTACACGTTTAAAATGCCACACACTAGCAGCATTTGAGATATTACCTAAATTTCATTTTTCATTTTAGTTTCAACGTTTTGTGTATATCTTGCTCTGAATATCTCCACCCTGACCTGAGCATCCTAGAAGAAAACCCCTGCTAATTTAAGGTAAAGGTCCTTTTGCTTAATTGAGTGGTGCGTCATGCTGATATAAGGAAGAATGAAAATGGAGTTTTACGCATTCTTAAACTTGGCATTGGATGGCCGTGAGTTATTAGCAAAAAGTCCAGCCGCTTTACCGCTACTGGATTAACTTCCGGTACCCATTTAATGATAGAATCAGTACACTCCTCCGGACCCAATCTGGACGCCACGGAGGAAAGAAAAATAAACTGATCCTGTGGGTAACTGAAATTCAAATATTCAATCATCCAGAACACAGCCTAAGTAGGCTAGGCTACTATACTGAACTAGCTGTCCGAATTTCGACCAGAACTCTGTCTCGGACAAGTCGGAGAATAGCATTGTGTGTTATGCATAAGCTGTATTAAAGTTGTTACTTAGAGCAGGTAGAAAGAACACGGGGTTCAGAATTAAAAGTTAAAGAGTAAACTAAAGAATACAAATAAATCTTTGTTGATTTCGTCTGTATTGGCTACTTGTGTGGTGTAAAATAAAAGGGTGAAATACTCCATTATTGTCAGGTGGTCGGCGTATCAATACTTTCTGCTATAATGGCATGTACATTGACAGAACTGTAAGTGTCACAATCAGTGGCGAACCGTGATCCGGAGGACAGGCCCATCTTTCAAGGTAAAAGGCAGCATTGTGTACCCTTCCGCTATAACTCAGCTTAGGATCAGGATTCGCCACTGGTTATCATCAGGACTGTGGTTAAAATCAGACTGAAGATATGGAAACTATATGAAGGGTCGCAGAAATATGAAACTGTGCAGTGGCACACGGTTGAAGAGTATCAATCTTTAAGTTTTAGTCATCTAGGCCACGTATGAGCTATTCGGCACTCGTTAAATTCTGTTAGCGTGTGCAGTATGCCGGATCTGTTCCTTCTGGAAGATAAAGAGACTTAACGTCAGATTACGACGGGTTACGTCACTTAACAGTGCGTTAAATCACAGGCTTGCTTAGCAAATAGGTGAGGCTAGCGGGGGTGGATTTATGCTGTAATGTGGCGGTTGTGGAGGCGGAGGCGGTTGGTGGTGGTGATCTGCAGTTGGAGGCTGCAGAGTAGGAGCTGGGCCTCCGCCCGCCCATGGCTGCAGGTTCTGGAGAGCGCTGAGGGATGTGTTGTTCGCACCGCTGGCCGCATGGTGATGCAAATGAAGTGTCGTGTCACCCGGTGTCGTGCCACGCTCTGCACTGTGGTAAATCCCCTTACTTAGGGCTTCGGCCTGCAGAGACATCATAAGTCTATTGGCGGCTTGCCGCTCCGCCTCCCGCTCCTCTGCTGTTTGTCTCCTGTAAAAACAGAAAACAAACATCATCATTTGTGGCACTGCAAGAGTGGCCTGGCAATCATGCTTCATACTCAGGGGTTTCAGGTTTAGATCCTGGATATGCCGAAAATTAGGAATAAGTTCTAAACCCACCCGTTTCTATGCTGACTCATTATACAACGTAAAAGGAAATCTCATTCTCAGAAGTTAACCTGCCGGAATATGAAGCTAACCACTAGTCTCACGTCTAATGTCGAGGTTAAAGATGCTTGCAGATATACCTTCATTTTAAATAAACAGTATGTGAGAGTGCAGATGCGATTGAACTCCCTCGTGATTGGGTTAAGTAGCAGACCTTGGTGAACGTGACCTTCATATTTCATTAAAAGAGGGAACTATTCTAACCACCTCGGGTTCTCGCCTATGCCTTTGGCTTGTTAGCTAAGCGTGGTATAATTTTAACAATACTGATAGGGAATTCGAATATTGCAAATGTAATTCACTTGTATCTACACGTAAGCCTAGGCGAGAAACCGAGAGCCGTGTAAAGGCTGCGCCGAGCGCTGTTTTAATAACAAGATACTGAACTATGCATGATGGACTATGAAACGGTAATGTGTGTGTGTGTTGGCGGGGTGGGGGGTGGAGTTTGTGTGTATTTTGAACGGTCCTCCGAGAGGTGGTTTAATCCAGGTCAGTTGACAGTTTTGGAGTGGGTTAACGCAAACTAAACCACACAGTAAGTTTCCTGCAGGATAGTCACTGCAACACAGCGTAGACCCCAGAATCTTGATCGGCATTCGTTATTTGGTGTTAAAGAGGCAATTTAGCACTCTCAAAGTTTTGTTACTGTAATGTGCAAGCTATATCAAAGTATGTATAGCACACAGAGCAACTTACTTTAGAATAGCTACTATATAAAATATTTATTTATTGACAACTTATTTTTAACGAATTTTATCCGAGAAATTTTTATTTTGTTAATGGATATTCATTTAGTCAGGAAGTAAACCAAAGAAGAAGAGTTTTGAAAATTTCTGTAAAAATAACGAAACAGTTGGGTACTGACAACTTGAGGTTGCTTCGAAGTGATAATTTTCAGCACCTATTACTGAAAACTCAGGTCTTCTGGAAAGTTATGCCGTATGAACTGGGTGGCCGATTATTCGGAGGATCGTATTGTCTCGTTATTTAGATAAGAAATGAAGGGACAAGACTCTTCTTGGGTCGCTTGACCCTAAATTTAGAGTCACTAAAATTATTCGAAAAGTCGGTAAGTCGACACGGCATAATATAACAGAAAGTTTGAAAATTTAACAAAATTACTCTAAAAGGTAAAGCAATCCCTGTACATGCCTGGACAGGCCCTGAGAGTTTGGAGCTCCCCAGATTTCAAGACAATCGGCAAATGAAGGTGTTGAAATTGTCAACATTACGCATCGGCTGCCTTCACGACCCCAGGAAATATTTCTGGTACTCATTTATGTTAGAGGCTGAATCGACCCTAGGACCATAGTGCGGCCAGGAGGAATGTATCAATGAAAAATTCCAATGACACCACCGGCAATCGAAACCGCGACCTTCCGCCTTGTAGCACAGTGCCTTAACTAACTGCACCATCGCGTGCCCCCAGCAAAACTGTAGTGGGAACCTCAAATCTCGCATCTCTGATATTTTTCATAGATATGTTCATTACGTTGTGTCATCACACTGAGAAGTGATAGGGCTTTGTTTATTGTCATTACATGCCCTTCATCGAATCATTTGTCAGAATCAACTTGGTTGCTTTTCTATTCCTAAAGAACTGATTTATAATTTTGCTTTTCCAAAGATATTGGCGAATGAAGTTTTAAGATCCCAAGTACCTTTAAACAGTACAAAAATAAGGAGAATCTACCGCATGTTCGTCTCTCATAGTAGGAAAAAGCTTGAGCGTGCTACAGAAATGTAATAATCCATCTTTCCCTTCTCAAAACGTTTTCTTTTACAGGCTTGCATATTCCTTTGTCTTGTTGTTCATTTACTGCTGATTACAGTGCCCTTTTCCTCTCAAAGGGCTTTCTTGGTTGATCAACATTAATTGGATAATAAATAATGTATTCACAAGCTGCATATACTTCGAACGAATATAATTATACAGAAATATTGGCCAACAATCTTCCAAAATTATTTAAAACCGATAATAATAAAATATCTGGTCATGTTCTTTTGTTATTTATATCACTCTATTCGAAATGTCTCGTTAGAGACTGTAGATCATAAGTATATTTCGAATATTGCATAACAATTACTTATAAGATGAGGCTATTTTATTTAACGACCACAGCTTCGTTATACTTCAGGTAAACAAGTGAGATACAAAATAATTTTTCTTTCTGTAACGTTCGTTGTTGAATGATAAGATCAGAGTTCATCACAACATATTTTTTGGTACAGAAGATATAACAAGAATATCAACTGTTGGAAGTGCTCAAACTTAAAGGAACTTACTTTGTACACTTTTTATGAAGATACACAGAAATGTGGTGATTCCAACAGCAGAAAGGAAAAAAATGCAGTTGCCGCAAAATTAATAACATACATACTAAGGAAAACTATCATACATTTATGGGCCATTCCACATGACACATAAAAACGTAAAATCTGCTCTGTGTAAATTTGCTTTTTTAGTTATTGACTTACTGGGTGTTTTTCTTTTAGTCTTTACATAAATCCAATCCCACATAGCACCAAGTTTTTGCGGGACACATACTTCTTAACTGTACACTTACTTACTTTCTTACTTACTACTCACTTACTTACTTACTTACTACCTTACTTACTTACTCCATGGCACAGGGTCATTCTTGAAAAGCTAACCGGTTCTCAGCTAGTCCAGGAATTCTCCGCATTTTATGGAATCCGAAGGTCCATTACCACGCTTACAAGTGCTCGCTATCTTTCCCTATCCTGAGCCAGATCAATCAAGTCCATGCCACCACATCTTACTTCCTAAATATCAATCTTAATAATATCCTCCTCTACGTCTGGGCCTTCTAAGTGGTCGCTTTTCACTCAGATTTCCCCACCAATATCCTGTGCGCTCCTCTTCTCTCCTCCATACGTGCTCTATGCCCTGCCCATCTCATTCTTCTCGATTTGATCACCCGAATAAAGTTTGGTGAGGTGTGAAAAGCATTAAGCTCCTCACTATATAGTTCTCTCCATTTCCCTGTTACCTCGTCCCCCTGAGTCCCAAATATTCTCCTCGGCATCCTATTCTCAAACACCCTCAGTGTTTAGCGACCATGTTTCACACCCGTACAAAACAACAGAAAAAATTAGAGTTCATACACTTAGACTACACAATTTTATACTAAATTATATCAAATCATGTCTTTGTTGTTTTGTATGGAAGTAAAACTTAGTTTTCGTCCTAAGGGTAAAACATGGAGGGAAATGATGACATTCCAATTTGGATATTTTTAAGAGATGTTATAGACTAATATATATAAATACGGCATATACATTTCGGTCTAACCTTCCAAAAGGCAAATGATGTAGTTTCAAATGAAAACAGCGTCTACTCTAAACACGAAATATTGACCAAGAGGTTGAGCATATTAAAAAAAAGTTCTAAAGAGAATATTTGGGCCCGAAAGTAGGGAAGTTGTACCAGGAAGATGGATACAATGACATAGACCCTAAACAGGAACTCCATAAGCAAGCTTATGCCGTTGTGATGAGATGATCGGACAGAAAGCCGGGGTCGTATGGCATGTGCTTCCTAAGGAAGTATTCAGTTATTTAGGTAGCTTGATAAGAAGAGTTGCAAGATATACACGCGAAATTAAATTCTGAATTAGCGTGGCAAAAGAAGGATTCAACAAAAATTTCAAGCGTAGTTTTATGTGGTGCTAAAAATTGGGCACTTCGGGAAGTATGTCAGAAATACTATAAAGTTTTGAAATGTGGTGTTGGAGAAGGATAGAGATGATCATTTGGATCGATCATGTGAGAACTAAAGAAGTTTTACAAAGAGACAAGTAGGATAGGAATATCATACATACAACAAAAAGAATGAACGTTAAATTGTTTGGTCAGTCTTTGCATAGGATCTGCCTCCTGAAGCACGTTACTGAGGGAAATATAGAAGGAAGGATACAAGTGGCGGGAACACAAAGGGCAATATATAAACACCTACTGGATCTTGGAAAATTGTATGTAGTCAAACACAACTGTTTCACATGAGGTGTATTTAATGACTATATAATGGACAACTACATGTTTCGGCCTGTACTGGCCATCTTCAGGTTGTCTTAGGGGAACTTA
>Ga0131853_10011458_pt1 | contig 16231 bp, 12 predicted proteins | sample TergutLab28metaG_FD_92764 | JGI IMG/M metagenome (GOLD analysis project Ga0131853, IMG submission 92764) | Labiotermes labralis P1 segment gut microbial communities from Petit-Saut dam, French Guiana - Lab288 P1 (version 2) (version 2) | ecosystem: Host-associated > Arthropoda: Insects >...
AACACCATATGCAGTAGTACAACAGTCTTGTTCTCCTGATGATGGGCATAATGATGCCTGAAACATGTTGAGATAGAAGTTTGATAATAAAAATCTGATTGGTTGCATCTCGTTGGTTTCTCTTTCTCTCTCTTCACACTAGAAATGTGTGTTTCATAAACGAATAACTTCAGCACAAAAATCAACACAAATGTTTTCAGTTTTAACTTTTTGGAGTAGGAAGTATTCCAAAAGTATTCACATACACTGGTCTTCTTGAAGGCGACGAAAGAGGACGAAACTTTCATAAGAAGTTTAATGATAAATGTATTTGTGATCTATGAAGCTTTGTATTTCGTTGTTTATATTAGTAAGTAGCATATAAGAACACGGCGGAAGTGCATTACAAAAAAATATCGTGACAACCTAAACGAATGGATTTTGTGCTACACCACTGTGCAGTTCCACGACATAACCTTGAGGCGACACTGTCTTTCGGCACCCGTCGATTGTCGATAGGAATGCTGAATACACGAGGGAGGGATTTTAAAAGGTCTCACGACTAACAAATGCATAAGTTTTCACTAGGTTAAATGGGAAATTTTTGACCCAAAATATCTACTTTTCAATTTAAGGTTTTATTCACGATGCTGATGTTATCTCCATTGGTGATTTGGGAAAATGTAAAAAAGTAAAAAGGGATCGGTCGGGCCTAAATGAGGTACTGCAAGCGGTTCATCTGGAGTGATGGTGGAATGTCATAATAAAACTGGACAGCTGATGTCTATACAAGTTCGAAAATAAAACATCCAGATAAGAAACGAAAACATTGCAACTTCAGCCAATTGCTCGTTGACCTGACATATCAAATATAGCTACGAGTTATGTGTGCATGTGTATATGTGTGTGTTTATGTGTATGTGTGTGTTTGTGTGTGCTATGTGTATTCTTTATTCAACTTCGTTACAGAATAGCAAGAGTCCATTAAAGACTGGTCGATAGCTGATATTTGTGTTTGAGGTAGCCGTGCTGTTCCTCCTCTAGTATAGCGACTACGTCGAATTTCTAAGTTGTTTTGTAACTACATCTAAGTCAAATCTGGGGTGGATATTGTACATAGTACACGACCACTTAATTAAGAACGCTTCAAATTCATTTAGGTATTCATGAAGTAGTTACACCCTGTATAAAATATGCAATGTTGAAACTGTCAAGGTCACGTTCTTCTTGAAGGTGACGCCGTATAGACTAATACATATGTAACAATATATCAATAATTGTCCGAGATGCAACACAAAGCAGTCTATTTATTATTCTGCAAGTCCACTCTACATGTTTCGGGTGTTAATATCACCCATCATCAGGAGTACACAAAACTTAAACTACAGCCTCCGGTACTGGTCATATGTTTGTGCAGCTACCTTGCAGGTAGCTTGGCGTGTATCTTCAGGCTAAAAGAGTGAACCTTCTTCTGCACAAGGATGATAACAACAGCAGAGCCTCTTCTGTCACACTGTGCCCTTCTGTCCAACTGCAAGGCGTAACATTCTAGAACACCGTGATCCTTTATCTCTGTAATTAACCAACTTGATGCACAAAATTTTTTCACAATAAGTTTTATTTCATGCCTCTACATGTTTCGAGCACATGTGCTCGAAACATCTAGAGGCATGAAATAAACTTATTCTAAAACAAACATTTTGTGCATCAATTTGGTGAATTACTGAGATAAATATACTGAGATGCACGGTCAGCAAAACGTCAAAACCGTGATCCTGTTACCCTCTGTCATGACAATCTCTAGTTTCACCTAATTATAACAACATGAACCAATATCACATGTATGATTTTGGAAGAAACTAACGACCGTTTATTGTATGCTGGAAATGCAAACTCTTCCAGACATCACAGCCAATATATCTGTCGTGGATTGCTACTTTGCATTTCACTTTTTTTCGGAAAGTTAGATTTTGGTAGCAGTAGACATCTAATTATCCTGACGGAACATTTATATATTCCTACGTGTATAGAATTAGAAGAGGGTCGTTACCTAGGAATGAAACCATTGGAAGATCTAGGCATAGACGGAGAGACAATATTAAGACAAATCTTACAGGAAGTGCATGTGAGTGCGCTGAATATAGCTATCTGATTCTGGATACGGAGCAATGGCGGGCTGTTGCGAAAACGGTAAATAAATTATGGGTTCATTAAGTACGGGAAATTTCTTAACTAGCTAAGAAAGTATTGGATTCTGGAAGAAGAATCTGCAGTAGGCAACCGTGTTAAAATTTCTTCGGATCCTTCCTAGTCGTCCGGAAATCGTCTCTCTCAGATAGTAAACATTATAGGGTCACAGGTAAGAAAGTCAGGGATGTCAACTGACAAGAGCAGCACGGCCACTGAAAAAGTAATCTATTGTATTCGGGCATTAAATTCGCCTTGTGTTAATACAGAATATACTTTAGGCTAATCCTTCTTCCCCAGGTAATTACCTAAGATAATCTACATCTCTAGCCATTAAGTATAGAATAATTATTGCAGATACAAACTGCTTTACACAGGATGTAAGAGGATTATTGAACATTTTATAATCAGCCTTCGTTATATGGAAATTTCTTCGTAAGTCTACTTCAATTACTGTTAATAAAAAACGATCCTCTACGGTTTCTGAAATGTAATTAAACACGGCGTATCTAAAATGTTAGGACGAACTTCAAGAGTAAGTTCTTTACATCAACACAAACAAAAGTGTTCATATACATCATACGTTCTGTAATGTGTGATTTCTTATATCAAACTACACCAGCAAATTGAATAATATTTATCCATTGTTTATATTTACTCAGTTTCTCCTACCTGTATTTGGTTGCTGTAATTAATGAGGTGTTTGTTACTGCAAGATTGCACGGAAGGGACCACTTAAAAATGATTACTGAGTTTACTTGAAGGAATACACCCAACAATGAAAACCTTAACTTGCAACATTTTACGTCCAACAGACATATTGCCTTTACCACACAGGTTCCAAATTTAACAACTGTTCGGTTATTATTGTTTGTCGAGCCACAATTCACAACAAATGCTCAAAATGTCCTCTACCAAAATCAACGCACTAATGGGCACGTCTAATCATGGACTGTCGCAAACTTTCAGTAGTTCCGGGGCTGTGAGAATGGTTTGACAGACATCAGTATTTCGTTGAAGTGTCTCTTCATTTGGACGTTCAGATGACCGTACATCATTATAAATCCTTATAATAAAACCAACTAGATGCACTAATTTCTTAAATTTATTTTTGGAATAAAACTCTATATGTTTTGGACAGTTCCTCTGACCATCATCAGGAGTTTTTCACTGTAAACACAGCAATTGTGTACGTCATACAGCTTGCGAGCAGGATCAGGATGGAACCAGTTCCGTCCTGTTCCTGTTCGCAAGTTGTCAGCAAAGCTGTATGACCTATACCATTGCTACGTGTACAGTGAAAAACTCCTGATGATTGACAGAGGAACTGTCCGAAACATGTAGAGTTTTATTCCAAAAATAAATTTGAGAAACAGGTGCATCTATTTGGTTTTATAATAAAAATCTCGTCATTGTCTTTTGAGCTGAATACCCTGGAATCTTTAAGTATCCCCATTTATAAAAATCTAGCTGTGGTCAAAATGTTGTTGGGATGTACATCGAAAATTATTTGATGGCACAATTCGATGAACTTTTTTTCGCCTTGCTTTTTGTAAACTTCTGAAGTTTGTCCACGAATTTTGGTAACATCATGTGAACGATTTGTGTCTGTTGCTGCTTGTAGTTCCGCCCAGCAACGCCGGATGTACGTAACGGCACGGTGACCGAGGAGACGGCCGCCAGCTGTGAAGCGACTCCCGACAACAAGGACGGAGATGATGATTCAGCGGTAAGGGAGGACCCGTCCGTCGGGCTTTCTATGACCATCAAATAGCTATAACCTGGTGTTATGAACACCATTACCATTAACACGAAAAGATACGCACATCTAACATTAAATTTAACTGCAGGCTGTAGGTGATACAGTGACTGAAATGCGACCGCGGAGACACAAATGCTTTTCTTTCTAACCGTCAATTATTTAGCCCCTCTGATCTGTTATAATTCGGAACTAATACGGAATTCTGTATAATTAAGTACTTGATAAGGAACCTTGGAAGGACAATCGGATCGACCACGATGCCTCCACCAAATTTACAAGCACTTGCGACACTAAACTGCTGCATAATATTAGACACGTTATTATCATTGACTGTGTGAATGGAAACGTATTATGGGATGAGGTTGGGGTTGGTTGAGGGGTAGGTTATCAACGCCCCACCTCAGCCGCTGTAGGCGTGGGAAAGAGACCCGGAACCCACTGAAAAGGAAGTTGGGTGGGCTTTACGGACGGTCTGGTGAGTGAGGAGAATAGGACAATTCTTGCAAACAGCGGGGTTAGAACTCAGAACCGTCCAGGCCGTAGTGACATGCAGTACATCCCACGCTACCCCGGCCTCACGAATAAAGATATATGTTTACCTTTGGCAAAGAATGCACAAAGCGTACTGATGTACTAACATGAAACATTCGTATCTGCGCTGTTTCCTTTTGTACTGCATCACAGATCATTTTTTACGCCATTCGATATATCTAATATTATTCATTTGTAAAAAGTTTTCCAGAGTTAGAGATGTTTGCTAGGCACAGAACAATAACGGTGTAAAATGTGATTTCCGTATCCCATAAATGTTCACATTCGTTTATGTGTTCAGTGCGCGAGTCCAGTGGATGAAAGCCATGTGCTGAGTAATGGACGAGCCAGAGAAGACTCGGCTGACTTCAAGAAGCGTCTTCGTAAGGAGTTGGTCAACAGAGATGGTCACAGGTCAGAATAATTGAACACAAAACAATTAAAAAGTAATTTATGTTTAGGCACGTGCATTTGGAATTTCTGAGGGCAGCTAGTTTCTTTCCGAAGTCCCGTTAGCATCCATTTCATTCTTTAACACACAGCTGCGCGAGTGATGTTATTAAATGGCAATGGCAGTGACGACAATTGAGAATTATACAATGTAAATAAAGAGAAAAAGAAATTTGGGGCGAAAAAGACCGAGAAAACAAATGGGTGGTAGAAGAAAAGGGGGAACGAGGTAAGTAAAACTTTCCTTTCATGCTACTTTCATACATCTTGTTGAGAAAAGAGCTCGATTTCTGGAGACTGGAAATACGTCATCACAGAAGCGTCAAATTCCTTATCACAAGACATAATGAAGCTAGATAAATTTGAAACATCTGAGGCGCCTTCCAATTCCTCTCTTGGTAGGCCTGTTAATTTACATGCATTTCACACTCACACTGAAACAAAATTACTTTCAGTTTAATTAGCAGCTTGTATACTTCAGGCTGCCAACTTCATCATCAATTGTTGGTGCGTACTTCTAACAACGTTACTGAAGGAACCGTCTGTCAGTCGCAGGCAAAAACAGGAGAAACCGATATAAGAGAATTGAAGTACATGGGAAAAATTAGAAACAATAAGGAAATAAGATTATATAGAAAGAGAATGGATGGATAAATCAATAATAATGAATACGCTACATAATAAAATACTAGTAACCTAGCAAAATGAAGAAATGAGGTCTAAAGAAGAATATACGAAGAGGATTAGGAAAGACGTAGACCTAAATCCAACTACAGAGTCACAAGTAAATCTTGCAGACAGAGTTGGATATTTTGACCAAGAAGAAAGAGGACTAAAAACAGCAGAACAAAGAAGAGTTCTTAGTTGGGTCTGCATAAAAAAGAAAGGAAACACTGAAGGATACCACAAACGGTCGAGAATATAGTTGAAGACGTCATATGTAGAAGGAATAGAAACGCTAATAAGACAGAACAGATCACGAGAGGTGGCCGAAAAAGCATGCGAGTAAATATACCGATTGGAAACAGCGGCAAGAATTTAGGATTAGACTTTATCCATCATCTGGTATAAAAAATACAACCTGACGGAAAGTGGATCTGTGCCCATCCTCAGATGAAAGGTGTGGTAGAGATCCACAGAAGTGATCTACAATCAAACGATCCAGAACAGCTTGCATTCGAAGCAATCCGAGTAGATGCCACCCAGACTTTTCACATGAAAACAAGAACAAACCCAGTAAGCCAAACCTTCTGTTCTTTTGTGAATACGGGGCGACAGATATGAGTCAAGAATTTTAAGATTCCCAAGTGCAATACGCCATAAAATAAATTCGTTAGAAATGACAGGTATTAGATTACGTTATCTGTCAAGTTACTACTACAAAACTATATTACATACATCATAAATGGGTTTAGCTGTGATGATAATCGTAGTAGTGAAACGAGTTGCTGAATAAATGACAGCGCAACTTGTCTTCTAACAGTTCCCACACAAATGAGATTTCTACAAAATACATTAAGACTTATTTTCGTTGTTACACCGTGCATGTTGTTGAGTTACTCAATTATTATACCAACTACTGCACATATATAAAATTTATAAAATTTACAGATTAAAACTATAAAAACGCTCCGACATGTTTCGGTCCTAGGACCATCATCAGGGAGCCATATCGTCCTTGATAAAGTCACACCATAAAAGTCACATTAATTTCGCTGTACCAGTTGGGTATTGTGGCAGCATGCCGTGTTGTGTAATGTTGTGTTGCGAAGAGTGCCCTGCTACGGATGTGCATTCTGTGCTTCGTTGCGTGAACGCAACGAAGCACAGAATGCACATCCGTAGTGTGACTTTAGCAAGGAATATATAGCTCCCTGATTATGGTCTTAGGACCGAAACATGTAGGAGCGTTTTTAATGTTTTAACGCGTAAATTTTATAAATTTTATATATGTGCAGTATTTGGTATAATAATTGAATAACTTTAAGACTTATTTCTGAGTGCCATAGCTTTCTATGATATATATATAGTTCATATAAAACTACACATGACATATACATATTCTTCTTAGTTCTGAGCCTTTCAAAGCTTTTCTACTCTCCACAACTGCGGCAAGAAGAGCTCTGGGTGCTGACCACAGGACAAACAGTGACTAAAAAAGTTGGCAGCGGACGGTGAGAAACGTAACTACTGCATGGGTTATACGGGCTTACAGAGAACCTAGAAAGCACTTAAGACCTTTGACAAACTTCATATTTAAGTAAGCCGTGTGATCATTATTTCCGTCAGTTTACATACGCGGACAATTATAATACAGAGTTGTTCGAATTCACGAAAAATAAAATGGTTTAGAATTTATATGAAATGACTATGCAACGCGCGGACTCGTGTTACTATAGTCGTTACTGCAAATGCAAAGCCCGGATTTAAGTACGGAATATTCAAGCTAAACCACGCCACAACACTCCTCTAGGTAACTAAAGCACATGGCCTGACTTACCAGTGGATCGTCGATTGGCGGGCGGGCGGGCGGGGTGTGAATACATGACCGCGTTTTGCCTTAATATGTTGTCCTAGGCAGGCAAAGACCTTGAACTGTGTCTACCACACTGAGTTTGATTCATGACAACTGAAGTCAGTTGAAAATATTAATTTCTAACGACGAAGTGTCTTTATATCTCAGTTCTAAATATATTGTTTATCGAACGAATTAGTAATCTAAGCATAAATGTCGAATCTTCATGCTGTCAAAACAACTGATTATGCACCCAATTTTTAAGCAGCAAAGGCCAGGATCCCCATAACCTTCTCCTAGTCAGCCAGTGTCACTTGTCTATAACTCTATCAAGGGTGTTCAAGTTGACATAGGCCCTATCTGATCGTAAATAAACCCTACAAAAATACTTCGCATTGGTTCGAGTGTACCTGAAATCACTAAAATAGCTGCCAAATTGGGAGCTGTAGGCGTCAATGGGTTATAACAATACACCAGTCAACAGCCGCACAATACAACAACGCTGCCAGTATATTTATTTGTATAATTGGTCCAATATATTTCGATTTCTAGGGCACGTAACTGATATTCTGGATACTGTTAATCGTCGTGGGCTAAACAAATACTCAAATATTCACACATTGTCACACAATGGATCTTCAGTTAGGTAAGGAGAGGGAGAACATAGGCTGATTAGCTCCACAGAAAGGCCCATTCTCTATCACTGTCCATTCACAGAGACTACAGACTAGGTTCCAACTTCTTCTAATTCTAACTAAAGGTATAATCTCCGAAGTTTTGTGAGTATTCTTAGTCTGAGAAGATGGACGGTTACGTAATAACACTCAAGTCTACTACAATATGCCACAGCAAAACATTTACATTTGGATATTTCGAAATTTACGTCGTCTTAGCATAACCAATGGAGCGGCGTCGACAACACCGACAGGATGGCGCCGCAACCCAAAATAATAAAAAAAAAATGTTTTGATAAGACGGACGATTTCAGCACAAAGAAACGTAAAGCGTATGGGAAGAGAGACTTTTCACCAGACATGCAAATAAAACTTGTCATAAAAGGATATAAACACTGAAATGGACCAAATAAATCTTGTTGACAACACACAGAGAAGGTAAAACTAAATGGTAATGTTATGTAACCAAGTGTGTATCATCTGACTGAAAAGACGCAATTATAAAATGCGTGTTTTAGTTTCGGTTTTCAGGAAAACTCCGTGCACAGTGTACTGACTGTAAAGTCTCGGAAGGCGACCTAAGGGACCGAAATGTGGTGGCCCGATCATACAGTACATGTATTATTGTTGCATTGGATGCCTGTTGTTTATTAATTCAATTAACATAAATTTTCGTCTCCAACTTAAGGAGAGCAATAAAATATATCTTAATCAAATTCGTTTCTAAAATCTGTAATAGATTCATATGGCTCAGAATAATTTCCAATGGCACTTTGTACTGAAGAAAGTAGCCAATTTTCAGGCAGCACAAAATAGGCTGGCAAGTGGAAATGTTTGTTTATATGACTATCCATCCCTGAAAAGGCATGATGCCGCTCCACATTACTATGTAGTTAGTACGAATTTCGCTTTCATTTTTTAATACATTTCACTAAAAATGTATAGCTGTAATAACCGCAATTGAAGTATTCACGACAGTACAAATCCTTTCGTAAAATGACAGACAGTAAGGCAATCAGTGCAATATTCTGAATTGGCTAAGATTGTATTCCATTCTCCTTCCTTGGCGCATACGGAAATTTCCCCTCATCACGTAATACCGAGAAGAATAAAAGTGTCATTTAAAAATGTTTCCCTTGTAGCCTCCGGCAAAAGAATCATCCTTCTCTGTCACTTTTCCCGCAGTACATGATAACACACTTTATCCTATTCGTTGCGTATCCCCGGGGAGCAGGCCGGATGTTAAGAACAGTAGTGTTACCACACGTGTTTACATGCGTCGTCTCACAAACCGTATGCGAACACAAATTGCTTTATCTACCGAACTAATAACGAGCATCAGCCTACCTCGCATTCTAGATCTGTTCATTAAATTACAGCTGATAACTGTATACAGCCTTGTTTCAGGCGAAACTAACGGTTAATACTCAGGCAGAAGAGTTGTCCTTTTCAATTTTACGGTATTATCCGTGTGATTAGAAATGAAAATTCCAAAGAAGTGTAAAACATAGGAAATAAATAATAAAAGAATTCGGCGAGATGGAAGAAAGGTGAGGAACGAGAGGATACAGGTATGGGAAAGATGAGGCAAGAAAGACAGCCGGTTGGATTTTGTTATCAGAAGTAACAAGAAATGAAAGAAGCAAGGATAGAGAGGTGTGGAAATGGAGTTAAAGAAAATAGGCAGGAGAAAATGGGGGAACTGAGAGCGAAAAGAAGGGGCTAGACTAGAGAGTAATGGAGGAAAGGAAGAATTGCTGTGTTTAGTTTCACTTCAAGACAGTATCATAATGTATCATTAATTGACTGATAAGCTTGGCCAAATTACAGTGTGAGAAAATTTGACTCTAAATTAAGATTTAAAAAAATTGCAAAGAGGAGGCAAGTAATTACGTCATATTTAGATAAAATTAAGTTATTAAACGGTTTTCGTCGCAATAGGATCAGAAACATATATGCTTACTTTTGTAAGTGACGTTAAAGCTTTGGAAATGTATATTTAAAATTATATTTCATAAATAAAAGCTCAAATAACAATTAAGAGGCAGTTTGAATTCATCACTACGACATCCAAAAGGTTGCTGTAACGGTAACGCTTGCGTTCATGACATGTCCGGCTCAAATTTCCGCCGAGACACCGAATATCCTCTCCAGAGAATTTTGTAGTTTACTCAAGTTCCTCCAGACAAATCATTCGATGGGAGGCATTTCAAAAACGCCACGACCGCTTCCTTTATAAGACCTTACATTCCGTTTTCATGGATCATTCTACCAATCAAAGATTTATGGTCAGAAATACTGACGTCTTCTGAAAATAGGTCACCGAAAATTATCAATCGGAAAGAGCTGATAACTCCTAAATCATGGACTATAAAATACAGGCCTGCATAAAAGAATCACAAGAGCAGCTCCCATATTTTCTACATTAAAAACATAGTATCAGTACTGTTATTCTGCAATCATGGAATGAATTTACAAACTCTCTTTGTCGTCACTGAGCCCTGAATATGTTCATGACGTTGAGAATGATGTCGGATTAATTTATCTGAAGTTCATATTAATGTAAGCCTAAAGTGGTAATAACATCAGCCCAATTTTGGTAATCTGTATGCAGAATTTCATGGAAAAGCACTTAAGCCACTGATTTGTTATCCCGATATAGAGAGGCATTCCCTCCAACGAAACTGGAATAGTGCGCCACATATCGCAGTGCAGTTGTGATCAGAAGTCAGACGTATAACGTTTCCGGAAATAACTGGATTTAATTCCCAGCCGACAGGCTGGATGTCAGAATTGAGATAATTTTTCAGTTTCCATTAGTTCATCCGCGTCAATAAAGGCATGTGCCGTACAATGAGTCAAAATCAGATTCTCCCCAACTTTTTCTTGATCCAAAACTCATCTTCACGCTGAGAGCTACATAACTCAGCAATAAAATAAAGCTTTCATTAGACGAATAAGTTAACCTTTTAAAGCCTACTGGTTGCGTGATGCACCAACAGGTTTAACATTAAACAATTCTACGCTCTGCCCACACTGCACCGGGGTGCTGATAAGTCCTTAGCCCGACCAGGAAGGAAACAAGCTCGGAAGCATGTCAGGGACGCGCACGATTTCAACAAAATCGAAACGCGAGCTGTCATGAAGTTTCTTTTCGTGCAAGGCAAGGCGCCGAAGGAAATTCACGCCATTCTGACAGAAACATTAGCTTGTTTCCTTCCTGGTCGGGCTAAGGGCTTATCAGCACCCCTGTATTTATACATTTTGTATCAATCTCAGAACAAACAGTAACTTGTGCCACATCATAAACTGATTGTTTTTTATAATCGAGATGAAAAGTATTTACAGCGCGGTACGGACTGGGGCTTTATATAAAGCGGTCTGAGCTTCGTCTTTAAAGGGTTAAATTGGAACATTGTGATTAATTAATTTTAAAAGAACGCGGACCTATTTTCACTGGCACGCCATTAATTTGAAACTAGCTGCCTTTGTATTCTATCTGCGTCTATATATTGATTTTTATTTCAATGCAGCTGCAATCATTTGTGATTAGGCCATAATTCAATTTGTTAATCCAACACTGTTTGCAGGGACCTGATGAACCACACAACGTTCTTTACTTTGTCATTCAAGAATGGAGCGACAGAGCGGGAGTACAGCTTACACAAGGAATCGTTTTCCAGTGTCTCGGTGATGGGCTGTCCTTTGGTGTTGCTCGTCACTTCAACCGCACAGTTCGTCGTGCTACCCAGGTGACAGTTTTCGTCGTTTCCTTCCGCAGGAGTCAACTCTGATAGAAACCCATAGGGTTGTACCCCATAAATGCTCCAAACACATACAACTGAGGGTGCACATATATTTAAAGACAAGTCAAAATTCATATGGCCGCGAAACATTCTACGATATTAAGAGTGCACGTCAGCACAACTGCTTTTTATTACACAAGTAATTATGTAGGCTACATGTTTCGACTACTGAATGGATACACTGTGACTTCACTAGCAAATATAACGTCACAACCCATGGGGGAATTAGATGATAACGGAAACTATTTTTTAACTGGTAAACGCCAATATACTACTCTTAAAAGAATTTTAAATGTATTTTTTACCACTTAGTTACACATTTCGCACATTTACTTTCCTAGATAAATGATCTGGCTTAAATATTTCACTGATGTAAACACACTGGGATCCCAATGTGTGCAGTGCACAGCATCCTGTGACTTAACCTGTAAAGAATAGGTCTGAAGATGACTATTCAATAGTCGAAACATGTTGCCTATATAATTACTTATGTAATAAAAACGGTTGTGCTGACGTGCACTATTAATATCACAATACGTACCCAAGCACATCGTGATGCCTCTATTCAAGCACGAAACATTCATTAAATGAAGGCAAATTTGTCCCTCTCGTTAAGCCACGGAGGCATAGAGTGGCAGTAGATGTACAGCTCAAATCGTTCGTTAACTTCGGTATCACGTATGTGTAGCTCAGTGTTCATCTTCAGGCCCACGTCCCTTTACCCCCGGGTAAAGAATCCCCGGTGACCAATGAATATGAGGCTGGGAGGTCCCAGAGCAAATGCAATCATTTTTTAGGAGAAAAAAATTTCTTCCACCTGCCGGGAATCGAAACTCAAAGCCTGGTCGGTATATCGACGGCGCCACACAGGCTGTTAATTAATTATGACAAACAGTAACAATTATCACAGCTGCATTTCTAAACAAGAGCGATACCACATGCGTAGAACAGTCCTTTATCATCCCCCCCCTCCATCCGTCCATTATGGAACCCCCAAGATTTACTATCAGGTTTGCAAGTGTCAACCAGTGGACTCCTCTCTGAGCCACTACGATCCACTTCACAACGTTACACTCGCAGCTCAGTTTTCTCAATATTATTTCTTCTCTTCAGGTTCCCCAATTAAAATTTCGAATCCACATCTCATCCCTCCTACGTGTGTTTAATTCCCTATCTACCATTTGCCTTGAACTGTGAATGCTGAAAAGTGTCAGCTAAATCATTAAACTTGTCGTAACGAAGTTTGTTTCATCCTCCTCTTAATTGGGACTACTTTCAAGGTAACACTGAGTAATCCAGATAAAATAAGTTCGTCTATCCCTGTACCTATCCCTGTACCTATCCCTGTACCTATCTCTATGACGCTTACAGAACAATGAAGTCAGAGGCCTCTTATTTCCCGGTTTCCTGAAACTCGTTTGTGTGTGTTTGGTCAGATAATGAGCCCCTTCGTTAGGCCTCTGTACACCGAACAAAAGGGATACATAAAATGCATAAATACATCCACGATCTGCATTGGATCTGAGCACACGATCCTATTACGCGATAGAAGACAATACCCGCCTTCGACCGAGAGAAAAATTGGTCAGCCAGATAACCTAATACCTAAATGTATTACACATTTTAAGATTTCCCAGTTCGTACAACATGCTCCACGAATGAGCTATCAGCTTGTCACATGGAAATCCGTGTTGGGAGTGCCACCTCCCTGACATCCATTGCAGCCTCTCTACCATCATCCCCCACCACCCCACAACAAAAGGAGTGGGGGGACGCTACCGCGAATATAATGCGCCATTTCATCGATGCACGCATTTCTCTCCGAGATAAAAATAGTATGCTCATTCCGAGGGATTATCTACTTTTATCATGCTAATTTTCATGGAGTAACCACAAAGGACCATGAAATTCAGAAGCGTGTCCAAAAATTAAATATATTTTTTTTTTGCTTCAAGATAAAATAAATCACGCTAGTCCAATAATTCCATTTTACAGGATTAATGAACTAACCCCTGTTGCATGCAGAATGATGTTTATATTCAGTTAAAACAGCACATTCTATAAACACCTCACAGAATGTGCTCCGCGTTATACAAAATACCAAACCATGCGCGGTTCTGTGACATCAATGGAGTTATTCCGTCACGTTTATTATTTCAGGTCTATCAAGTATACAGCTACTAATTGCAATCAAAACTAAAAGCACATTTTGTCTTTTACTTCCAGATTCATCATTCCTTGTGTTTTAAAACAAAACAGAAGTGTGCCTAGTAATTATACTGCAATACGAATATCTGCGGATGCTGGACGAGAGATGCTCTATGTTACAGGGACCTGATGAACATCCTGTCATTCACAGTTGGTTTCCTGCTCCTGGTGATTCTGTCGGTAATCATAGTGGCAGAGTTTTTCCCTTCGGTAAGTGCACAAAATGATGAAGACACTTCAAGCACTTCGTGGCCACATATACGGCACGCTGTTAAGAGAAACCGCGAGAATCCGAGTGAAATCCTGAATATTCAAAGCTGATATGAATAGCACATACAGTCTTTGGTATTTTATCACAGACAATATATATAAATATATAGGGTTATTCGAAATGATTGTCGGGGTTTTAACAACTTGTCATACACAACACACTTGAGATAGGAGTATATGTGTTTTTTATTTAATAGAACAACACTCCAAGTTTTTGTTACATACCTTACAGGTTCTCAATTAAACTCTATTAAATACAAAACACATAATCATATCTCAAGTGTATTTTGTGTAAGAAGTTGTTAAAACCCCGACAACCATTTCGAATAACCCTGTATTTTTTTATTTAATAAAATTTAACAGAGCACCTGTAAGGTATGTAACAAAATCTTGGAGTGTGTTCTATTGAATAAAAAAAAACACATGTACTCCTGTCTCAAGTGTATTGTACATGACAAGTTGTTAAAACCCCGACAATCATTTCGAATTAACTCTGTACTATTCCATTACTAAGTGAATTTATCTACTGATATTCTGAGAACCGACATAAACTAACAAATATTTCTGGACGAATATTACAGTTTTTAGACTTAAACCAGGTTGATGTGGCTGTATGATTTTCACTGTTTATTAATAAGTTAAAATAAACCTCAAATTCCCTTTAGTTTTCAGCCGAAAATTTCTACGTTATCTTAAATTATAATGTTCTGCATCCCATTTGCAGGATTCTGAAAATGGTTAGCGTAAAGTCTCCATAAATGAGAAAACGCGCTTCTGTACGTTGCTTATTGCACACATAGATGACACAGTAAAAAACGCTAAGCTATATCAAAAGCAGGTAGAATGAAGAAGTTTTTAAATTTACGCACTTTAGGCTACATGTAGGAATTTACACAGCAAACGTATTCACAAATTAAAGACAAAAAAACACACACACACACACACACACAATGGATACTGTCGATGCGAGATTTGAATTTCTCGCAACATTGTTATAGAGAATTCAGTCTTCTGTGAGGTGATGCTTTGTCTGTGGATTAGTAGTAGTTTCAGACATTACGAAGAATCTTAGGCTTTCGTCTTTAAGGATCAATGCAGTCCAGGTCAAGTCCATCGGACTTATTTAAGCTTGACCGCCAACCCACCGACAATGCGTGCTGGACAAGAACGCCGAACAATCTGTTTATGTGAACTTGAGGTTTTGTCCAAGTATTTCAGCACATCAGGAAGAAAGTACTGCATGCAGCAAAAAATCGTCAACAGTAACGATAATAAATAACATCTACGGACGACAATCGCGGCCAGAAAGAAGTGACGGATGTTTATACTTAAAATACTGATATTCAGTTCAACAGATACAAGTACTCAATTATTATACCAACTACTGTACATATATAAAATTTATACATTAAAACGCTCCGACATGTTTCGGTTCCAGGACCATCATCAGGGAGCCATATCGTCCCTGCTAAAGTCACACTATAAAAAGTCACATTAATTTCGCTGTACTAGTTGGGTATTGTGTCAGCGTGCCGTGTTGTGTAATGTTATGTTGCAACGCAACGAAGCACAGCATGCACGTCCGTAGCAAGGCACTCTTCGCAACATACATAACATTACACAACACGGCACGCTGCCACAATACCCAACTGGTACAGCGAAATTAATGTGACTTTTTATAGTGTAACTTTAGCAGGGACGATATGGCTCCCTGATGATGGTCCTGGGACCGAAACATGTCGGAGCGTTTTAATGTTTTAATGTGTAAATTTTATAAATTTTATATATGTGCAGTAGTTGGTATAATAATTGAGTAACTCGACAACATGCACGGTGTAACAACGAAAAT
>Ga0131853_10011459_pt1 | contig 16231 bp, 16 predicted proteins | sample TergutLab28metaG_FD_92764 | JGI IMG/M metagenome (GOLD analysis project Ga0131853, IMG submission 92764) | Labiotermes labralis P1 segment gut microbial communities from Petit-Saut dam, French Guiana - Lab288 P1 (version 2) (version 2) | ecosystem: Host-associated > Arthropoda: Insects >...
GAACCAGATAGCACAGTCGGTACAGTGGCTGGTCTGCGAGATGGATAACCAGGAGATGGCGATTCCATTCCAGAAAGTCCAGACAGGCTTTGGGACGCGTCTAAACTACCATTCAGTGAGTTCAGGGACAGGCGTAATGCTGACCCCTAATCTCCATCTAGTGACGAGGTTAAGAATGAATGGAGCTATTATTTCCATCCCCCCCCCCCCACACACACACACGTCTTCACGGAGTGCACAGTGACTTTACCATTTTTATTATTGCCAACGTGTTGATTGATGTATATGGCGATTTGTAAACTAGCCAAGATGCCCTTGGGTCCAAATTTACATCCTACGTAAAGACCTTTACCCTTATTCATGACAACTACTGCGTTGATAGTGGAAATAACAAGGGTTTGTTTATTGTAGGAACTGATTCGGGAGATGCTCGTTACTATTCGTCCTGAATTTTCATCTTCATATCTCTGATCACTTCATTACAGTTATCGTAAGATGACCGTTACATTTGTTCGAATATAACCCGAAAGTTTCGCATTATCACAATATCTTCGATTGTTTACTAACACACATGAAGTGTATGTGTATTGATGATCTGTGTGCACACCAAATTTTACAATGATTCCAGTTTTTTATTTACCGTCGTTAATTCCTAAAGGCCCGCAAGCTGTATTGTCATATATTTCTTCAGTATCGTCAAGCATTTTGAGGGAAATTACCCGTATAAATCACGATGTTGGGGTGCATTCATATAGCGTAAGGTTTGTGCCATTTTTTATGAAAATCAGCCAACTGATACAGAAGTTGAATTTGACAAACATACATGTGCGCGCACACGTAGCATGGTTTTCTAAAAATCCCACTTTCTTTTCTTTTCACGAAAGAAAGTAGACTACAAATCAAATCCAAGGCAGGGTAGTTGTCTCAGGTGGGTTTGTGGTAGCTCGCTACCAATTGCTGCAACGGTCAACTATGAAGCTAGCTACTTTATCGATCATCACGGTGCGAGGAAAACGTAGTTTAGTTTCCCAGTTTGCGCCAGATGTCACTAGCTACCGAATTGAGAAATATGACTCTGTCGGTGTTCCACTCCGTGCTGCTATCTAGGTGAAAGAATATAAATTCCTAAAAAGCGGACCGTTTTTTAATACAAAAAGAACAAAAACAACCAAAGTAAACATTTCTCTTGTACACAGGCGGTGGTAGATATAATAACAGAGACAACCATAATGTTACATAAACAGTATTTGTTTAGTTGGATTGCCTGACAAACGGTTTTTGTATTTCTGTTATCGTTGGAGTTTATCAACGAAAGAAACAAATTTACGAAACACGTACTGCGAAAGTTCATGATAAGGGACAATTAAAACAATTATTTCTAAACAATAAAGGCACTAATAAAGACAGATTTCTTCTGGGACGACCCTGCTTTCATACAGTGTTTCCCCAGGTCGAAACTCGCCTGTGTAAAAGTGCAGCCTGAGGAGAAACTGTGCACAGCAAATTCGGCCACTTGACATTTGTCCCGCCCGCCTGCCGTACGTCCTAGCCCCACATGTTTCCCTGGTCGTATTATAATTAATTTTCGCATTGCCCGCGTTGTTGCTTTATAGAAAAAGTGTGGATAATAAAAATGTGGAGGACCTTATTAGTTTGGATCGTAAATAAATGATGGTTACCAGCGTGTCCAACCCACCCTAAACTTAGAAAGAGATGGAATATAAACTGATGACGTCACAGAACCGCTTAGAGCGAAAGTGACCTACGTACTTTTTACATTTTTTTTTTTTGTTTTGCTCGCCGCAGATACACGTGGAATACAACAGATACGATTTGCATTTAATTTTTGTCGAATGTTTGACAAACTGTACAAACGTTAAATCCAGATGTCGCTAATGTACAAGGTCTAGTGTGCTGTTTAACTCCGTAAATTGTTTAGTACGTAATTTTATGTGCACCAGATCTGTGTAGCGTCAGCGGAGCGTTATAAAAATGTTTATAGATAAACATAAAGTTTATTGGAGGAGGACGTGGTTCCAAAGTTATAGAAGTATAGAAAATATCTCATTTTCAGACATTTCAATATTATCACACAAAATGTACCTATTATGTTAACTGCTGATTTCCTAAAGAAAAGTACTATTTGCAGAAGAATAAACACATATGGGGCCGTCATAGCCAAGCTCGTCTTCCCAAGGCACATTACGAGACACTGCATTATTTCGACACGTCAGCCCAATAAAGCACGAGAGTGTCGAAAAATGGGCGTTTGTAATTCCCTGCTCCAAAACCGCATGTACAATAGAACTGCCAAAAAGTGTAAATATGAAGCAATCGTTTCGTGTGTGGCTGTTGTCTGTCGCTTGATGTTAAGATAAATTCGCTTCGTAAATTGCACGCGTTTCCATCGGTTGTTTACAATAAGGCTGAAGCAGGTCTGCTTGAGTATATTAATTTCCTGCCTAAGATGCAGTCAAACACGTGCAGCTTCCCCGTCTACTCGGCCAATGGGAAGGGGAAATTGTAGTGACGTTCGTTCTCGACGTAGTAAAATACATATTAGGAGATGTGAAGAGCGATGGAGGTGGCACACACCGGTCTCCGCGATCAATACCATGTGCTGTTACTCGCGCGCGAATATTGGAAGCAGGTTCGTGAATTTCGTAGTGGCTAAGCCGGCGAACAGTGACAACATACCTGAATCTCACTGAGGTGCAATACGACTCCTGCTGTGTTCTGGGAAGGACAGCCGTGCGGTCTGGTAAAGTCGGTAAACAGTTCTATCATAATATACGGTGTCACATCCCACAAGCCTAGCTGATCTTTACAATAGACATCTACTTGGCGTTGTGCAGCCGATAGTTGCTCAGATGGTTCTGTGTGTCTTTATGGTACCCAAACTTTCACCATGTAGAACTATACAAAAAGATGATGATGATGATGACGACGATGAGGAGGAGGAAAAAGTGCCCCTGTGCTCGCGCGGGGCGAATATAGCTCTGCTCACTCTTATCCCCAGTACCAAACAGAGATAGGTCTACTTCACGCCCCGGCCACTTTATCCCGGAGATGGAGCCTACAGGAGGCTTCGTCAGCCACTCGCTGCAAATGCCCAGACGCCTGTCCAGTGGATACCGTGGGATCCTTCCCCGAGAGTAAACCGACCGGGGCCCATTTAGTGTCGATGCCAAGAATGAGTGGCGCTATGCCACCACCTCTACACATGCCTGCATGACACGCACACGGACAACTTCGCCGTTGCTATAAGGTACGACGTGGGAAGGAAATGGGTTCCGAGATGTGCTGTGCGTTACACAGCACCCACTGAAACGTAACGTGTTCCAGCATTAGACCTGCGTACTGCATTCAACCAAATGCCTAACTTGTTTAAGTGTCGCACAGTTTCGTCTTGCTAAAGACAGAGTGAGTATATCGGAGCCCTGCACTTCTAGTACCAACCTAATGTCAAAAAGTAATGAACTTTCATTGTCGATTGTCTTCCATTAGACTTAAACACTTAAGCATATATCGCTATAAATAGATTAAAATACATTATTATCGACACAGGCTCGCACCCAAGGGGGGGGGGGTGGCTGCAACACCCTCCCCAAAATCGTAATTTAAAAACTCAGACTTTCTGGTCACGATGATATTAAATGCTTTAGTGACTGACCCTTCAGCGGAAACCAGCCACTGCACTCGTCTGATGACTAGTATTAGAATTTTGAAAAATAATATGAAAAATTAAAATGTCGTACATAAGATGAAAAAACACGATTAGACCTGTGATTTACGGTGGGTGAGTCACAGAACATGTAGTGATGTTTGTATGCACGAGTATATTAATGCAGTTGCAAACAGCGTTATGTTACATGCTTTTACAAAATCAACACATACATTACATACATAATAAGGGGGTTCAATGTAAAATTCTGGGTGCCCACCTGGCTACAAATGAATTCAAAATACATACCTTAGTACGAATGTACCTTTCTTCTTGAACACCGTCTGCTTTTCACTAACACCACAGTCAACTGCGTGTCACCGGCACAGCTGTGGGACGGAGTTGCATCGGCCGGCCTACCTCCCCTCCTGCCGCACCAGTTCACGTGGTGTGCAGCTGCCGCTGGTATGCGCTGAACCTCCTGTTCTTGCATGATGGCCGCGACTCCGCGTTGCCGTACGTTCCTCATCCATCGCATTGCTGCTGCTTCCACGCTGCTAGCGAGAGGAGGAAGGAGCGGCTCAGTAGTTAAATGCGCCTTGTCACGCAGTTAAAACGGAACGTCAGCACAGCGCTCACACAGCCTTCCGAATGCTGTGCTCCACTTTACATGCAGTCATCATAGGACTATGAAATAACACGGGGTGAATGAATACTGGCGACACATGCAGGGACAGTTCGGCCGTACAGTCCAGCATCCCATTCGTCCGTCTTTGGCGGTTTACAGAGGCCGTCGCCAATATCACTGATGGAACTTTCCGGATTTGCCCTCCTTCCGAAATTGCTCAGTGTTGTTGGATTCCACTAGTTACATTCACACTTCCTGTCCGAAGTTAGACTATACAAGACATTTGTTAACGATTGTTGTTGTTGTTGTTGCGTCGTCGTTGTTGGTGACCACCACCACCAGTAGTAGTAGTGGTGGTGGTGGTGGTGGTGGTGGTAGTAGTAGTAGTGGTTGTGATACTAGTAGTAGCAGTAGCAGTAACAGTAGTAGTAATAATTCCTTTCCAGGGGTTCCCCGTCCATTAACAAATGTACGACGTAAATTTCGTCATTTACGTCAGTTTTGAAGGAGGCGGAAAGGCGTAGTCGATAAAGTGGCTAGGTTGCGGGCTGGACGGTCCGGGGTTCGGATCTCGACAGAGGCAAGTCATTTTTCTCTTCTGCAGCGCGTTCAGACTGGTTCTGAGGCCCACCCAATTCAATGGGTGCCGGGGGCCCTTTCCTCGGGAGTTACGCGGCTGGGACCTGAGTCTAGCCACTAACCTCCATCTAGTACCGAGATTAAGAATTAATGGAGCAGTATTCCACTTCCCCCTCCGAATTCATGTCGTGTACATTTACCTGTTGATTCCATTTCCACCTCCGATGTACGCCATTCTACGACTGCCCTCTTACAAACCGCTGTTCCTAAGCAATAATACTTGCTCTTGAACTTATTTTAATCTGCAGTAGTTTATGTCGGCATATCTCTCTTCTGCTCTGTGCACACGACATTAATTCTGGGTGTACGAAGCTCAGCACTTCTCAGTTAAGGATTACATAGCATCTGAAATTCGTCCAACGTCTAGTGTGGCAAAAAATTTAAAATAATTTTCAGATGCTTGATAAGTTTCCGTACTGATGTACGACGTTTGAGGCACGTTTACTGTAGTCGGTATAGCTATTACGCTACTGCATAGACGATCAGGGTTCTAGTCCAGGTAGGGGTAAGACAATTTTCTTTTATCCACAACGTCCAGACCGGCTGTTAGGCCGACACCAAGACTTTATTCAATGGGTACCGGGGTTGATAGCCCCGCGGGCGAAACGGCTGGGGCGTGAAGTGAACCAGTTACTTCCACCCAGCGCCGAGTTCAAGAGTGAGTGGAGCTATACCTCTACTCCCCTGTGTGTCATCTTGACATGGACCGGGACAACATTAGTCAGCTGCACCGGTTACACAGAACTATTCTCGATGTCTGGTCCACGTATGACAGGCAGTTAGCCATCACTGTCACGGTGTGTTTAAGATCAGGTTCTGTGAACAACGGTTAACGAAAGCTTTTCGGGATAGAAGTTGTGGGAATGGGCACGAAGGCGTGACGCCAAGACAGAAAACGGAGTCGAGGTAAATACCACGGAACGAAACAGCTTGCACAATAGCAAGTCCGGAGAAACACGCAGCACACGCATGGCGTCTTTAACGTATGTAATCAGCCAATCAAGTGCGGGAATATCGTTCATCCGATCAGCGGCATGGTTAGCAAATAGCCAAGTAAGAAATACCGGCAGCGTCTGAGAGGATCAGCATACTGTGTCTGTCTTAAGCATTAAATTAACGTCCGTCATTCCCAGGTTCGAACTTCCGCAACGGAAAGGTGCAAAAATATGCCTGTTGGCTTCGTACACCCTATCTGCTGTCCGCAGGTAACAACTCACGAACTGCTGGCGGAGTTTCGTGATATTTGGTGAGTCTGTTGTGAAGTTTCCTTGCAATGTGTACAAGCATTGCGCACAATAATTTCAGGGATACATGGCGACCTTCAGCGCTAATGCAGGCGTCTCAAAGCTAGACTTTATCAGGCACTGTTTTAGATGAAGAAGAAAAAGAAAAGAAAAGAAAAGAAACACACGTTTGATGCCCGACACACTTGTCTTCTAATCCTTACGGTTCTCTAAATAAGCAAATAAAAGGGTTTTTTATTTTGTGTCGTCTAATAGTACTGAAAAGCTGATCCCAGTAGCCGTGCGGTCTAAGGCGTAGGTCTGCGGCCGCTCGCCTGCTCAGATCGTGAGTTCGAATCCCGCCGGGGACATGGATGTTTATCTGTTGTCAGTGTTGTGTGTTGTCAGGTAGAGCTGATCACTCGTCCAGAGGAGTCCTACCGACTGTGGTGCGTCGTTGTGTGTGATCTAGAAACCTCTTGAATGAGGAGGCCATGGCCCGCGTTGGGTCGCAGCGCCACAGGAAAAAAAAATAGTACTGAAAAAACAGAGGCAATACGAGAGCGAAGCCAATACAATTGTTACTGCATGTAAATAGGCCTGTATTTCCTCATTTCTTGTCTTCACGTCTTACGATTCAAGAGTCGAAACGGTAGAGGTAAAGGTAAAGTTCACTTAGAACAGGCCGTGATGCCCAAAGGGGGAGTAGAGGTATAGTTCTACTCTTTCTTTAACCCGGGAGCTGGATGGTGGTGGATGGTCAACGCCAAAACCCCGGTCGCTTTACTCCCAAGAGAGAGAGCCGGTACCCATTGTACAAGAGGCTGGGTGGGCCCCAAGACCCGCCTGGACGGGTGCGGAAAATCTCGCATCCTACCGGGATTCGGTCCCGGACCGTCCTGCCCGTAACGACGCTATCCCGACTAGCTATCCCGGCCCACAGTGTCGAAGCGGTTTACAGCCAAAAGTCGAGCACGATGAGGACTGTGTTGATGATGGTGATAACAAGAAGAAGGAGAAGAAGGAGGAGAAGAAGAAGAAGAAGAAGAAGAAGAAGAAGAAGAAGAAGAAGAAGAAGAAGAACGACAACAACAACAACCAATCTTTAGTCAGTAAACGCTAGAAGTCCAGTAAATGGTCGGAGCCCGACTCCCGACAGCGCCACCACCACCACCACCACCACCACCACCGCCGCCGCCGCCGCCGCCACCGGACCAGATCTTAGACACACTCAGCTCCGTATCTCGTACGCAGGCCTGCTGAGGATACACTTTCTTGAGGTGTAACAAAGCCGGGGCGTGAAGAAAGCGACTCACATTCATCTAAGGCCAAGGTTCAAGATGTACGCAATTGTATCGTATTCCCTCACACGCTGCTGGTGCTGAAGCAGTTCATCTCCGGCACCATGTATAGTGTCCCTGCCGTCCGTTGGAGGTTCTTCTACCCCGTTGCAACGGAACGTGCTCTAACTTCCCTTTCCAACCCTTTTGATGGACTGGACAAGTCAGAAGCACGGCCTAGAACTACGGGAGCATGAGGACGTCTCACGTGCCTCGGAATTTTTGCTTATTTATTGATATCACTTGTCTTCTGGCTTTTTTATACAGTCTATTTAACCCCAGTCCCGTGCGCTGCTACTTCCAATCTAGCCGCTGACTATCACTCTACTTCTCATATTTTGAGTCCCATCTGCCTTCTACCTCCTCACTCTCCAGGGCGATACATTCAACACCTTTCCCTTTAGTAAACGGTCGGACAACGAGAGGATTTTCATTGGCTGACCAATTTAAAATTCTGGAAATTAAGTTTAAATTTCCGTGGGGAAGAAGCGCCAACAACATAGCCGAAAGTCGTACATTTCTTCACCGAAATAAAATCATACATTTGTCAGCATGAATACCAAACCGAATTTGCAAGCATCGGGACCTCGCAGTTAGTTTTGAAGCTGTCGCGTCTGGAGCGACACGGGTAAAAGCTAGAAGGCTGAGGGATAGGAATTCTTTCACACGGCAGGTGGATCGGCAGAGTCTGCTCATGTTCGGCTACAACAGCAACGCTGAGGTAGCAGAACTGGTTAGTTCAACTCATATAGAGCCGCCCATTGGTTGCAGTTCTGAGCCACTGCAGTTTTCCCGCTGTCATCTTAAGCCACGCGACCTTATCCTAATCCACACAATCCATCCTACAGATGGTCTCCTACTGTCTTCACAGCATCACCTTTTCGGTGTTCCAAGCAAACAGTAAAAGTGACTGAGAAACTTGGAAGGCCCTCTACGTGCTCCCACAGACCGTTCCTTCTGTCATCAGTAGTACGCACACCGAGGAATGGGCGTTTTGTTAATATCCAGGCAAGTCCGAAATACCAGCGGACCGATAAGCCGTGAGGAGGACGTCTGCTGCCACCAGTCACTTCACCATCATTGTCATCATCCTAATCAGGATCTGCGAGAGATGGCAGCCAGCAGTGAGCACAGCCACTTCCCGCCTTGTCGTACACAAATCGTTCTATGTATTCAACAGTCCCACCGCCTACTGCAATTTGGCGTCCGAAGTTCGCGTGCAGACGTTTGCAGAGAAGTGATTTTTACTCAAGGTCATATCGAAGAAATTTTACCTGGACATTTGGAGCTTTGAAAATGACGCCACTACGTTGTCTCAAAATGTCGGGAACCAAACAACCTGCTGATATAGCATCACATTTCGGAAGAGTGGGGGTCTTAACCACTCCGCTACGGAATCGTAAAAGCTCGCAACTTGATATTAAATTTGTTACTTCAGGAGTTGGGTAAGAAATTGATAGTCTACAGATTCTGTGTGACGTAGACGTGTCTGAAGGTGTCACGGCGTCACCATGCCTGAAGATGTTGGCCTACGAACGTTTCATAACTCGACCTGTATTAATACGAAGGAAGATCTGGACCTCTAATCTGTGTCCGTATTCATACTTTCGAGATCTGGGTCCCACCCAGCCTTCTGTTCAATAGGTACCGGGATTCTTTCCCAGGGTGAGGGGTTATAGCGGTCAGGCCGAACTTGATAGTAAGTGGACTTACAACTCCGCTCCTCCTATATGCCTTCTCGGCGAGGACAGGGACAACTTTGTATTTCGGTCCAACAAATGGCCTTTTGTCCGATCTCAGTGGCCGCGTGGTCTAAGGATGCTCGTTTGCTGAGATTGCGGGTTCGATTCCCTCCAGGGGCATGGATATTTGTTCCTTGTGAGTGTTATATATTGTGCAAGTAGAGGTCTCTGCGGCGGGCCGATCACTAATCCAGGACAGTCCTACCAAGTGTGTGTGTCTGTGTAATTGAGGGTGATCAGGTGTAACAATAACATTCTACACCTATTCTGAACACTCTACACCTACTCTGAGTAGGCAAAAGAGTGCACACTAAAACAGTGGCTTTTTTGTAAGTTTTTAGAATCAAAATTATGGATAATTTCTTGTTTTCGTACAGAAATGTTCATGCCATTGAACGTCTATGCGTTGACAGTCCAAACTTGTTCCAGTGTAATTTTCCCCACTCGCACGAGTTCCAGCATCTTTGTGGATTTGCTACTAAGCATAAATATTTTCAACTCCCAACACACAATATAGACTGCGCTTTTGTCTTCCGAACATGGTGTCTGAATATGACCTAGACGACGCGATATTTAAAGCAGAGAACTGACGACTCGGGTTTCACCCAAAGTTGTTGATCAAACGTGACGTGATCTAATGCCTCTTTAATAACACCAACCAAATGCACGATATTTATTCATCACATATATTTACTGTGTCACGAATCACTGGACCAGCAACGACACAGGAAACTGTACCACAACAGGACACGGGGTCTTCTTAAGAGTTTCGTATCCTGTGGACACAATCGTAATCTGAAGAACGGTGAATTTGTATTGTCAAGATTTGGCATAATGTACAAAAGCAACAGCCGATTTTAGCCAACTGTATACATATGTGAAATATATAGAAGATTTTAAAAATAGATTTTTGAGGTTTTTAACACATAGAACAGTAGTGCAACACTATGATCAGTCATTGTACAAATCACCATAATTTCAGTCAATGCAAGCTGTACCGTTCATATTTAAGACGTCATTACTGCAGTAACCACAGATAAAAGCTGGGTAACAGCAGGTGGCTTAGTGTAAAGGACACATACGTTCTCCCTGATCATGGTGGATGTGACACCCGTCGGGGGCATGGATGTCTGTCTGTTGTGAGTGTTGCGAGTTGTCAGGTAGAGGTCTCTGCGACGTGCTGATCACTCGTCCAGAGGAGTCCTACCGATGTCATGCGTCGTTGTGTGTGATCTAGAAACCTCGTGAGTGAGGAGGCCCTGGCCAATGGGGCTGTTGCCCTCCCCCCTCCCAAAAGTAACCTTCCAGTAACAATCATGTACACTAGTTATAAACTGTATTTGGCCACTAAACTGTGGATGTATTACAGATCATAATGTATTTACTTGTACGATTAATGGAACTAGTTTATGCTGATTTTTAAATTGATGTCCTATCATCCGATTTTCTTTATCAAATAAATGTCGAGTAGAGGCTGCGAATGGCACGACTCTATTAATGTTATATGTTAATTACATTTTACCACAAAATTTTTCGGCCCCTTATACGACCGTCATCAGGTAGCTGTACAAGCGAATAAAAAGGAAGTGTTTTTATAGGAAGAGGCCTCCATGTAAAAACAGTGAATATAGTATGCTATTCCAGTAACTTGGTTATTGCTTCAAAAAATGGAATAATAACAACAATAATAATGAATAAGGATTAGCACTAAATACAGTCAGCATGATCAGCTAAGATCCTGTGTTATGCTCGTAAATGTTTTATATTTTTTTTCGAAACACACTGTGTTATTGACAGAGGAGGATCTGTTTTGAAACATGCAGATGGATGGTGGATGTGTGACCAGTGCTCATGGGTCTATCCTTGTGTGTAGAACAGTACATTGTTACTAATCCTTGTTTTGTGTGACGTCATCTCCTTGTCAAATTAATCAAAACTTTTTTTGCGTGTACGTGAACAGTTGTTGTTGTGGACTGCCTGAATTGGCAATGGAAGGGTGCTGAATTTTGGAAACGTGTTACTGGGTACTGGGATCCAGTTTTCGTAACTCACTATTCTATAGGGTGTACAGCGTGTGCAGAGTATTGGAGAGTACAAGAAGGGTGTTTGTTTATGTCACGTGACATTCAGCACATGCAGAACAGCGTATCATTATTTATACACAAAACAGTATTAATAAAGACGATGACAACGCCACACAAAACAAGCATTCCTAGCAATGTACTGTACCACACCTAACGCTCAACCCATGGCCACTGGTCACGTGACACACATCCTCTACCCATCTGTATGTTTCCTCTGTCAATAACACAGGACGTTTCCAACAACGTACAACATACGTACGAGCATAACGAAGGAAAGAATAGCCCCACTCCAGTCCATTCGTGTCGTAAGAGAAGACTAAAATGGAAATGTAGTGTGCGGTGTGCAGCTATGCCACCCTGTCCCCGGGGGACGTAAATACGGAGGCCTGATCCACTAGTCTGTGGTTGGGTTTGATGCTGACTCCCTCACTCTGTAAAACAACCCTTGTCAAGAAATCGCAAGAGATGCAAGCCGGAGGGAATGCGAATAGATGATCCAGCAAGAATAAATGCCTATGAGTGGGAAGCAACTGGAAAATGAAGGCAGGGTACAGAAAGGAGAGGAGAAGCTTCGTTGGAGCGGGCAAGGATGGAACAGGCTGTGGCACAAATATGATGATGATTATGATAATAATAATAATATTAATTTTGGATAGTAACCAAGTTAGTTGGTACACCAGCCCTGCCGAACCTATGGCACGCATGCCCAAAATGGCACGCGGGAAATTTTCCTTGGCATGCTGTATTCACTGCTATCCAAATTTTCTATTCTTTTGCTCGATCAGCGTCCCTGTATTGAAGAATATGTGTATATCTGCACATGTCTGACTGCGTAGAGATTGTATATGAATTATCGTTCCTAATAAATAGTACTGCGAGTGAAACATTTGTACACACGTCGGGAGCAGTGCGAAGTGTTGACTGGATACTGGGGTGGGGTGCCGGTCTGGCGGTGATTGGGTGAATTCGTGACATTGGACAAAACGTTTTACAGTCTTGTTTCAGACATGAAGCAGTAGCTGTTCCCATTTACTTCCACATTTTCTTCATTATCTGCCGCATTCCTAGAATAGGCCTGTATTAGAAACAAAATAATTATACTATGCATTAATTATACAATTATAATATGCATTAAAATAATAATGCAGTAATTAATAATAATTAAGGAAGATTCTAATACCTTATTTCGCCCCTCAAACTTCCCACGTGCACGCGAAAAGATTTCTTCGAAGTTTATAGACAGTTTGGGCATCCGCCCTCGAAACGTTTCGCCAGCTGTGCTGTGGGCTGCAGTCACTGTTCGTAAGGGGAGGCCTCGTCCTATTAAGCAAACTTTCATTTTATTCGCTTGTAAAACTACCTGATGGCGGTCATACAAAACGGCCAAAAGGTGTTGCAGCAAAGTATAATGAATATATAATATTAATATTATTGTGTCGTTATGACCCTGAAGTCGACATTACGCCTTACTGTACCGAAGGTACGTGCCTGTTTGTTTGCATAACCTGCTTTACAGCGGACAGGCCAGTGTTCCAAACAAAAACCTAAGGGCTAAGCCAGGCGAAAAGCTAGCCAAGGAATCTCAAGTGTACGTCCTGTGGTCCGTTCAGTCAGCCATCCGCACTGAACGGATTGCTGGGGTGTGACATAGAAGGTTTGTAACTAAAACGGAGGTTCTGCTTACGCTAAAGAATTTCCCGGAGGCCTTGACATATCCATAGTAAGGACAACTGGTGTACATTTTAATGACCACTGGTGCGGGCGGAAAAACTTGGTTGAATGGATGTCTGGGGTTTGAACCCAAAGCGGTTTGGTTGCGTTGGCTAAAGGAGGGTTCTCTGATTGGTGGGAAAGTGGGCCGTCCAATTCTATCGTGACAACAGCTGAGTAAAATGGGGCAGCGCTGTTGAATGCAATATGAACCGCTACATGAAAAACACGTGCCCCGCCTCCTGTGTTGTGCACGCCCACCACTAGGATTCCGCGGACTGCTGCGCTTTACCTCTTCAAATTGCTGCTTCTCGTATATCTGGAGACTCGTTTCAGGTTCAACTGCGGAACCAAGCAAGGCCGGAGCCCCGACGCTTCCTGGGTCGTTGTCCCCAACAGCTGTTCGCACACCCCAACAAACGCAGGACTGGTCGATATTCCCTCGCAGACGCTGATACGCCCTTCGCCCTACCACAGTGTGAATGAAATGCCTGGCGGGAAGGACGGGAAATCTTCGACAGTTTCCATGGCAACATGGCGGTCACTGACGACGACGTGAACCATGTGCGTGGAGAAAAAACGAGGACTGGAACAAAACCCACAAAGCCAGCATGCACTTGTGCTCAAGAGTAGTGGTTGGAAGACGTCTGTGAAAAAGGACAATGCATCCCATTCTACTGATATATTTACACATCTGTAACCTCCAGTCATTCTGAAGATCGTTGCTTCGTGTCAACAGCACCACAGAAGCAGGAAGTTCCATCTAATTTAATAAAGCAGTAAAAACAATGTTTAACAGAGAAGGTAAGGGCGCAACTGTATTGTAACTGACAATTGTCAGTACAAGCATTCTGTGTAAGTGACATTCCTTGCATTCCTATCCTACAGCCACCTAGCTGCGCTACCACTCCCCCTTCATTTACAATTCAGAGGGAATAGACATCACAAGATCCTGACATCTCGCAGACAATAAATAGAAGCAGTAACAGTGGAGCGGGAATAGTCTGTCAGTATGCTGACGACAACAGTCTGAGCGACCCGAGGATCGATTCCCGGAAGAGGCGAGAGATTTTTCTCCTCCGCCCTCTTATTCAGAATGTCCCGACGGCTCTTTCCTCAGGGCAAAGCAGCAGGAGGGTGAAATTCGAGGCCGACGTTGAAAATTAGTGGAGGTATACGCCTACGCCCCCAATATGTCTGCATGGCGTAGACAGCAACAATACATGATTCTATTTGTAACATCAGGAGGTTTTCAGGCTGCGCTCACGATATTAGCGTACCTGACGGAGGACGTTGCGAACAGTCCAGCGGTCAGGTACCCCGTGTCGTTTGTATTTGCAAACTACTACCACAGCTACTACTACTACTACCACCACCACTACGGTAAAAAAAAAAGTCACGAAGGCCCAGAAGTGGAATAGAGGTATAGCTCTACTCTTTCCTTAACCTCGGCGCTAGATGGAGGTGGCTGATCAACGCCACGCCTCGGCCGCTTTACCCCCGGAAAGATCCGGTACCCATTGTATAGGAGGATGGATGGGCACCAGGGCCGATCTGGACGTGAGGAAAATCTCGGCCCCACCGGGATTCGATCCCCTGACCGTCCAGTCCGTAGAGAGTCGCTATACAGACTGCGCTATCCCGGCCCACTACTACTACTACTACTACTACTAATAATAATAATAATAATAATAATAATAGTTCAGTTTTATTTACGTGCTGGCGCAACAGCCCCGAGGACCAGTTACCGAAACAGGATAAACAACACAAGGTACGCAGCACTTGAAAGGAACACAATACTTACTTATTTACTCCATGGTGCAGAGTCCTTCTTGAGAAGCTAATTGGTTTGCAGCTAGTCAAGAAATTCACCGCATTTCACGGAACCCGAAGGTTCATTACCGCGAAGAGAAAACAATATAAGCATTAAACATACGAAGCGACAAAATACAGGAATCTGAAGACAAAAATGCACCATAGTCGGTAGGACTCCTCTGGACGAGTGATCAGCTTGTCGCATAGACCTCTACCTGACAACACACAACACTCACAACAAACACACATGCCCCTTGGAGGAATTCGAACTCACATTCCCAGCAGGCAAGCGGCCGCAGACATACACCTTAGACCGCGCCACCACTTGGACCGGCAGACAGTGATTAATAGTATAAAACCATAGCATAAGTAATAATAATAATAATAATAATAATATGTATATTCTTGGCTTTTCCTGCGCATTGTTTCTTGTATCTTTCACATTCCGTCGACAATGTAAGAGTTCCGGAGGACATCTGACATTCTCATGGCGCCTAAATTGTAACACGCATTCGGATGTAACCACTAAGCAAACGCCTTTCCAACCGTTGAAGGGTGAATGTCACCTCCTGGAGCTGTCTGGTGCCCTGATCTGCCAGCAGCGATTTTCGTTCGTTATCCTTCAACGGCCGAACGGGAAAACATTGTCCCAGTATTTTGATATCATTTATTCCGCGCAATTTGAAATAACTAAAATCTGTTCATTCGTGACACCATCACATCACATAGGAACAATATCAAAGAAAAACTACAGTATAGCAACAATCAACTGTGTAAACATATTGAATGAAAACACCGTAATAAATGTTACCATATTTGAAATGCAGTTTGTGAAAACCACTAAGTTTACATTAGCTGCAAGCATACGGTAACATAATACGAATTACTTTTGTAATCAATCACACACGTATTTTAGCGAGTTTTAAATTTTGGTGTTACGTGATGCAGAAACATGTGTGTAGAGCTACAATGATTAGTGTTTGTACATTGTGAAGGTGCGTTGGTTGCTGTCATGAACGAACAATTTAATTCAATGGTCCCAGATACTTATGTATCCTCAAACGGGCGAAAGGAAATTGTCAAGCCAGGTCATGAAGTTTTTTAAAAATTTTCTGCATTTATAAGTACATTTGACTTCTTCAGCATGTTTGTCTTTAAAAAAAGGCTTGTTGTAAAATATAAAAGTTTATCTGAAAATTAAATGTGGTTAAAATGTCCACTTACTTACTCCATGGTGCAGAGTCCTTCTTGAGAAGCTAACCCGTTTGCAGCTAGTCAAGAAATTCCCCGCATTTCACGGAACCCGAAGGTTCATTACCGCACACACAAGCGTCCGCCACCTGTCTCTATCCTGGGCCAGCCCAATCCAGTCCATATACCCACATC
>Ga0131853_10011461_pt1 | contig 16230 bp, 8 predicted proteins | sample TergutLab28metaG_FD_92764 | JGI IMG/M metagenome (GOLD analysis project Ga0131853, IMG submission 92764) | Labiotermes labralis P1 segment gut microbial communities from Petit-Saut dam, French Guiana - Lab288 P1 (version 2) (version 2) | ecosystem: Host-associated > Arthropoda: Insects >...
AACACCATGTTCTCAAACACCCTCAGCTTCCTTTCTTCCCGCAATGTCAGCGACCAAGCTTCACACCCATACAAAACAACAGGCAAAATTATAGTTCTATATATCTTGATCTTTAAATTTTTGAATAGCAACCTAGACAAAAAGATTCTACACCAAATGATAGCAAGCATTTCCTGACCTCAATCTGCTCTTAATTTCTTCCGCAATAGAATTTTGTTTTGTTAAAGTTGTTCCCAAATATTTAAACTCTTCCACCCTCTCAAAGGTAATATTATCAATCCTCAAACTGTGAATTTCTACTGCATTCTGATCTCGAGACATGACCATGTACTTAGTTTTATCAGCACTTACTTCCAGTCCAATCTCCCTAGTAGCAGTTACTAAAGCTTCTGCATTTAACCTTTAGAGTATGTATGCTTCCTCCCAGTTTATTAAAATCATCGGCATAAGCCAAAAGCTGATGTGTACCATTTAGTTTCAAGCCATCCTGTTTTACCTGAACCCTCCTAATGGCACACTCTAAAGGAAAGTTAAAAAGCATTGGTGATAGAGCGTCTCGTTTCAAACCACTCCTAATAGGGAACCTGTCAGATACATTCTTGCCTACCCGGACTCTGCTATATGTTTCAGTCAGACTCATCTTTATTAACCTTACAAGTTTCCTAGGGATACCAAACTCAATGATAATCTTATATAAGATCTCCCTCCTAACTAAATCGTAAGCTTTCTTGAAGTCTATAAAGAGCTGATGAACTTCTTCATTGTATTCCCATTTTTTCTCAATTATTTGGCGAATGCAGAATATATGATCAATAGTCGACCTGTTGCGTCTAAAGCCACATTGATGATCCCCGATAGTTTCCTTCGCATATGGAATTAACCTTGAGAACATTATGTTGGATCAAATTTTGTAAGTGGTTGGCAAAAGTGATAAGCCCCTATAATTATTAAAATCTGTTTTATCCCCTTTCTTATGAATAGGTACTATGATCGACTCCTTCCACTCTTCAGGCAGTTTCTCCTTGTTCCAAATAGAAATAATAAGTTTATGAATCTCCAAGCAAATTGTTCTACCCCTTGCTTTAATAAGTTCTGCCGGTATTTGATCAATACCTGGCGATTTGTGACTTTTAGCTTGTCGATAGCCACCTCAACCTCAGAGGCATTTGGCTCAGGTGCTAGTGGTTCTGCTGTGTGTATTTCTGCCTGCCCAACTTAACCCCATGCACATTGAATAGCTGGGAGAAATAGTTCCTCCACCTAGCCACAATACCGTGGGAGTCTGCAATTAAGTCACCTTTCTCTTCCTTTACTATATTACATCTAGGCTGGTACCCCTTCTTAAAGTCTCTAATGTTTTGGATCTTATTGTTAGTCTCAAGTTCCTCAATTTTAGCTCTCAGATATAATTTTTTTTGTTCCTGAAATGTCTGCTAACTTTACGCCTAACCTTGTTCAGATTATCTACATTGCTTTGGTTTGGATCCTGTATCCACTGCATTTTAGCCCGCTTCCTTTGATCCAAAAAAACCTAAACATTCTTCATCAGACCAGGGTTTATTCTGTTCCAATTCGTGCAGACCCAGACTCTCTTTCGCTGAGGTTTGGATATTCTCTTTAATGTTCTACCAAGTCCTATTTACGTCCTCGTCATCGTTCGAGTTCTCCGAAGCTGCAAACCTGTTTGTAATCTCAATCTGATACTGTTCCCTAACCTCTGGCTCATTTAGCTTCCTCAAGTTAAATCTTTGCCTATCAAACCTCTGTGCGGCCTGTTTACCTGCTGCTAATCTTTCCTAACCTTTGCAATCACCAGATAGTGATCTGTATCACAATCAGCTCCCATAAAACTTTGCACATCCAGTACACTCGAATGCCATCTCCTATCTATCAACATGTGGTCAATCTGGTTGTGAGTCTTACCATCAGGGGAAGTCCAGGTGTATTTATGAATGTTCCGGTGAGGGAACATCGTGCTCTTAACCACCAGATTTTTTGATGTGGCGAAGTTAACTAGTCTATCCCATTATCATTACTATCCTGATGGACACTCTCCTGTCCATTTGTTGGCTTGAAAATATTCTCTCTCCCCACTTTTGCATTAAAGTCTCCTAGTGACATTTTCATTTGATATTTCGGGAAGTGATCAGACACGTGCTCTAATTCCTCATAAAAATTATCTTTTGCCTCATCACTTTTTTCCTCACTTGGTACATGCACATTTACAACAATGATATTACGCCAGAGACCTCTGAGCACTATATATGACAACCTTTCGCTAACAAACTCTACGCTTTTCACTGCTGATACTATTCTATGGTGTACAAAAAAACCCGTTCCCAATTGATGATTTTCATTTCCTTTCCTGTAGAAAAAATCATAATCCCCTGCTCTTACTGTGCCCCCTTTGTCCCACCTGAACTCCTGCACACCCACTACATCTAATTTATACCTCACTAATTCCCTCACTGCTGCATTAAGTGACCCTGGTTAGGGCCCCTTATGTTTCATAATATACATAAATCACCTTCTTCCACGAATATACCTGATCAGAAGACGTAATACTTGCTGGTAGCACTAGGACCATAATTTCTAGTCAAAATATTGATAATTCTTATCACTGTTATATATGGTTCTATCTCATACATGGTTTACTGCCAATAAGTTGACCCTTAAATCTAAACAAAACAAATAAAATAAAATGTATAGTGAATAATTCTCCTCAACATGCATGCATGCATGCAGTATTGGTAATAATTAAAAATATATAGAAAAGTTCATGGCAAAACTGCTAACTTTTCATGTTTTCAAACTATTATGTAATATGCAGGCATCAAAATAGTCAAGTTTAGCACACTCACAAGTCAGATGAAGGCAGTGGCTTCATTTAAGGCAACAATACGAAGCTACCTAAATATTCTTCTTACTCTGCTGACAAATTTTGTGTGTTTAAAAATAACTCACGTCACATAATCGGCCATATAGAATGGTTTTAGTGTACCATTTGCATACTCTATGTGAATTATAATGTTTGGCAACTGTACTTGTTCTTGAGCGTTGTTTGACCATGCATCTTCCTCATGAAATAAAAGTGAAATGCCAACTTGATGCAACTAGGTAATTTCATTGATGTATTCTTAGTTCAACATGTTTCCGCAACTTGACAAAACCAGTCGCATGGCACCATCCGCAAAGCAAACACGACCTATGCAGCGGCTCTCAAGACCACCACCCATCCAAAAAATTTGGGTATTTAAAAACTTACTTATAAATAGCACGGCAGTATTTTAATCACACCACACAACCACTGCCACTATCTAACCTAACCTAACCTATCCTAACCTAACCTAACCACCACACTAAACACCCACAACCTACGCAGACACTTGATCACAAACACACACAACCCCCAACACTATAAACCTCCACCACGAACCTCCGCTACACACACCCCTCCCACAACCAGGTGAGCACAAATCTCCAGTCCCCACACAAACAGACCTCTACATTACTCCATAGACCACACTGATAAACACCTATATAACACGGCATACAGCCACTACACACACACTTCATATTATCTCATTCTTTACAGTGCAGAACACCATATGCTGCAACTCAACATATAATGCTCCTGATGATGGGCATATGTACCCGAAACATGTTGAGCTAAGAATACATCAATAAAATTATCTTGTTGCATCAAGTTGGCATTTTACTTTATTTCATGTACTTGTTCTATTCAGTTTGAACATTTTATACCTTCTTCCACATCCCATTGTAACTGGGATTAAGTTTTGGATCCATGGAATGTATTACATCATACACTTGTGTGTGTGTGCACAAACGCGAGTGCATGTGTCCATGTGCACATGCAGATGATCGTGCCTATGTACACACAACAGTTTAAGTACCATCCCCTCCATGCTCCCACACAACATAACAAACAGCATGAGTGTTGCAAACAGTGTGGCAAACTCACTACGGATACCAGTCTTTGACTGCATACTCAATTCAAATATACAAATTAGTTTTCCCTTTCAGGTGTCTTTTGAGGTTCACCAGCCGACGTAATTCTGAATCCAGAGGTTACATACTATTAACAATAATGATACAACAAACTATAAATACTGCAGAATTTATTTATTTTCATTTTTCACCAATTCCACTAAAAATATCATCAACAAAGATACTGTGAACAAATTTAAACAATCTATAATTTACAGCATAACCCTTGTTTTTTATTTGCAGCATTAACTGAAAAACAAAACAGAATTCAATATACACATAAATTACATAAAACAAAGTACCACATCATACTTTCTGTTTGAAGCAGGATATCTGTGAATAATGTGTGCAATAAAAATAATGTGCAGATGAAGTCATTACATTTCCAAAATGAGGGTAGAATCTGCCAAATGCCAATACTAAGAGCGTTCTAGATTTTTTTTTTTATTTCAGGCTACTTCATTTTATGTAATTCTAGATATTATGATACAATTTAATTTTATCTTATATAATGTACAATGGGTCTGGGTTACACTGCAACAAAAAAAGAAAAAGGTCTACCGAGGTATAAATATGAATGAGATTTTTTTTTGTTACCAAAAACAATGGGATTACTTTTACAACAAACATACCTTACCTAATGTGCAGAGCTATGTCAACTAGCTACGAGGAGTTCAGATACCTTCTGGAATGGTTAATAACTTAGCTGTAAAATCAGCAATTTTCAACATTCCCATTACACAATAAATATCAACTAAATGGTTGTAAAAAAAAAACCTTATAAGCTAGATGACACAGCCTAAGAAGACCAGATTCTTATGAATACAACGGACATCAATCAAGATTACATCGGGTTAGGTTCAGGATGGGAGGAAGAATATGTTTAAGGACCGTACGGATTTTAGTAACAAGAATCTATGGAGTAAGTGCATTACACACTGTCTACTCATTCCAAAAAGTCCTTCCTCCCTTATGGTAGTACAATGTGAACAAGCTGCTCTCTCCTCCAAACATCAGATCTGAAACACAAAGTCCCTCATGGTCAGGTCACACAATGTGGCATAGCACAAACCATTATAACAGTGCATGTGCAAGACAAATCACAGTAATGCAGGGGTGCACAAATCCTGGATGACTAAATTTTGTATTATGGTGCCCAATATTTTCGGTACAAATAGTGAATGTCTTTCATTACACATAAAAATGTTTATCAGTTCACATGCACCAAGCAGACAGTACCAGATAAGGGTAGGGTTCACACATCGATTCCAAAATATGGGTCCCCAATATGGAACTTGCTTCATGTCACCCTTCTGGCACCTAGGTTTTGGAGATGGTTCCTAGATTCTTGAAAAATTTGTGGATCCCCACAGTAACACACAAAATATAAAATGAGGACAGCAGACAATATAGTGCATGATGAGTGTGCACTGGATGAAGAAGACATATACAGTGAAATTCAAGTCTGCTGGCCAACTGTATTTCTGTCTGAATGTAGCAAACTTAATACCCATTTAATATGGTACTCAACAATTTTATTCAATAAACCATGCTACTATGCATAGGAAGTGAAATCTGCTGTGCAACAAAAGTATGTGGAACAATGAAAAGGATATCAAAGGATTACATAAAATGGAACCTAAGAGAGACAAATTGTGTGACTAGCACAAGGAAGGAAATTGTTTAGGATCATGTCCAATGTTGGCACTAGTGGTGAAACTTTCTTCTTCATAAAATGACATAATTACTTTAACTTTATTACAATTCTCACAACCCCTTATACTCCACCACACACTTCATGTACATGTCACCACAGTCCAGCAACAAGGTGCTGCAAATTTTCTGAACACTTCAAACATTACTGGCAAGGAACTGCTTCACAAACAAATGTGTATATGAATGCCAGATACCACTCAAAGAGTATTATTAGTTATTGTACTCATTGAGAATAAGTTTCCTGATTTTCTGGCAAAAGAATTTTGATACAGTAAGCATTCAATACGCTGTCCATTCTCATGTCAACTACATGTTGACACTCCACGTCAGTGTCACTAACACTGCTACCTTGTGAGAATAAATACTATGTAGGATTTCTGAAGCTTCCAATTCCAGTTAAAAATGTACAGAATCTTCTGTGCATTAATACTGACATACTATGGAAAAAAAATCTGCAATGAATGGGACAATCACCCTTACACCATTACTCACTCTTCGATAAGCATCCATCAAGATACTTAGAGGCACTAATAAATTAAAGACTCAAACGAACTGAAGACATAGATCTTTAACAGCAAGATACTTACATTATCCACAGGATCACCTTCACCTTCGTCGCTCACCTCGTCACCAAACTCGATATCTTCATCAAAGCCATCCTCCACAAATGTGACAGTGTCATTAATACGAACTGAAACAAAAATATTTGCTTACCCAAGTACAGATCATGTTTTCTGTATTACTTTATATAAGATGTCACTCTGCATTTTCCGCTAGTCTTACAAAAACTGCTGCAATGTTAGAGCAGTATTGCTTTATAGTGCATACTGTAGAAAGTATACTGACTCAAGACTATCAACAAGTACTACCAATACAACAGATGGCACACCCTTCTAACCTGTGACAGCACTCCAACAGAAACAAAACTTAATTTTTGAAAAATGTTTGTATGTGTGTTACGGTAACTTATCCATGTAACAGATGAATCAAACTAATAAAGATGCCTAGGTACCAAACCATGAAACGGTATGTCAAGCTTGGAGGTGAAGCACTATATTAGGAAGTGACAAACTGCATGTTCCAGCCTCTACATCCATGAGAACAGAGCATTGAAAAATGACACCAGGAAGGTGCAATATCCATTCTGGACATAACTTAGCAGAATTCCTTTAATGCGGCAACCAAGGGACCAGTCAGTTGCCAAATTACCACACATTCCAGATCATCATTAAAGTGCCTAGATTTTGCAGGCAGCCCTCACAGAATGCACATATGTCAGTTACTGTCACTTCACTATAAGAGAGTTGGCTTTTTCAATTACTACAGGCCCAGTCAGGTTTTGCTTCAGGATGCACTGCTGTAAACCAGACACAACACCTTGCCCAATTGCAATACTGTAGACTGTTTCAATGTCTGTTACTTAAAAAGGCCCTTGAAACTTTCATTTGATGCCATAAACAATTGTGACTAATCGTTCTGCTTGTATTTATCATAGACAGTTGATGACCCAATGACGTACGAAGCCATAACAACACTTCAGGTTCTGCCACATTCAACCCTCCTAATTATTTAAAGTTTCTGAGGAACTGTTAATGTTCCATGTTTCCTCTTGCCAGCAGTTTACTCATCTTTGAATCTTTTGAAGCCATTATATGTCGAAGGGTTCAATTAAGTCCAGATAACACAAGATAAAGTCACAGAATCAGTTAACAATAGCAAAAATGCAGGTCACAGATAATAAATATCTGGTTTTGGGATTATTTCCCTTAAGTGCTTAACTATCAGAAATTCCAGATTACCAGCAGCCAGATTAAAGGATATGTAATGTAATGCTGTGCCCGATAGTGAATAAGCCATCAGAAACATCGTAAGTTATGACTGTAATGTCACTAAACTGATGGACAATCAATTTTAATCTATCTGTAGTGTGCACCATTTTACACGCCACTTCCAGCATATTAAAGTTATCCTCGATTAACTACTAAAAGCCAGACAGCAAAGTCACAGGGAATACATCTTTCAAACTTGAAAACTACACAATTACTGGTGCAAAGCCCAAATGAAACTCCAAGAGACTTCTACCTGTTTCAGGGAATTCTCCATAGGTTTTCAAGTTTCGTGCCTCGTCAGGAGTATATTTTAAGATGACATCAGCCTTTGCATCTTGGTAGTCACGTAACCCAATGAGTATAATGTCTCCTTGGTTAATCCACACCTTTAAAACAGAACAAGACATTTTTAGCATGCCTATCTATAAACAGCAATCAGGTCCATATAAAAAATGAAGCAATTAAGTTAAACACTTTAAGAATGTAGCAAACAGTAATACTTTGCAATAGCTGATGTTCTCAAGGTGGTGTTGCTGAGGATTCAAGCTTCTGGGATGTAATGCTACATAATTAGGTTCAAGGGTCCCAAAGTTCCAAAGACAGTATTATGTTCCTTCACAGCATCAGGAATTGTGCACCCAGCAACACAGCATTACATACCAGCAGACCTGAATCCTTAGTAATACTTGCTCTCCGATATTCACCTTTGCTTTAAAATTAGGCAGGAACAAGAAAACCAGGAAGGATTAGAACTGAATTAGATAATCAATATCAGGTCTGCAATGATTAGATAATCAACTTCAGGTCTACAATGATGATCTCAATTTATAGGGTGAAAAATAAATATAATACAAAGATACACATTGGCTGTATTACATGCAAGTAAGAAGGTTGGTCTAGGCACAGTCAACCATGGTATGTTTCATGCCTTGTAACCAGACTGACGAAAAAAAATTAATACAAGAAGTAATAAAATCTTTGAAAATGTGGCTAAGGGAAGATATTTTGGAATGATGACAAATAACAAATGTGATCACTGAATAAATTAAGAAAAGAAAGAAAGTCAGGAAATGCTTGCTCACTTTCAGTTCAGAACCTATTGTCTTTCTATCTGCTACATAAAACTATGCAGATTAAAATAACAACTACAATACTGTACGTTGTTTAGCACAGGTGTAAAACTTGGTCCTTCACATTAAGGCGGACTAAGAGCATTCATGAACGGGGTGTTGAGGAGAATACATGGATTCAAGATAAAGGAAATTACAGGAGGACAGAGGAAACTGCAACATCAGCAGTTTTATAATTTTTACTTATCATAAACTATTATTCGGATGGTCAAATCAAGGTGAGCAAGATGGGTTGGGCATGATGCATGCACCTGAAGGTGAATAATTCATACAGTAAGTCAGGCGGAAGACTGTGTCACAGATGGCAGAATAATACTGAAATCCGTGTTAAAACAGTATGGCATTAGGATGCTGACAGGATTCATCCGGCTCAGGACAGAGATTAGTGATGAGGTCTTGTTAAGTACATCATGAATCCTCAAGTTCCGTAAAAGTCGTGGAATTTCTAGAGTCAGTCAGTGATTACCAGCTTCTCAAGAGGACTGTGGAGTTATAGCAGCATTTTATTTCATACTCATCCAAAACAGTCTCCATTACTTCAATGCATACTTACCTCAGAATCAAGGTCATACAAACTGACAGAAAACCATAATTCACAAAATACCTTTATATAACTGTGACATATCTGTGAGATTTGAGGTTCCCACAATGGTGTTACTGAAGTTTTCATTCTTCTGGGATTTTATGCTGTGTCCCTAGTTAAAGAGTTCACAATCGCAGTGCCTTCAACTTTAGAGTCAAGCAGTCCAAAAGCAGTGCTGGAGTCTAAAGATGAAGGCACTAACACCCTGCAAATACTGGGAACCATTTATCCAACAACACAGTCTAACTCCCCAGAAGACGTGGATCTTTACAACATATTTACCTGCATAATATGCACAAAACTATTTATACATAAGGAAGAGCAGAGACAGCTCAGACAGAATAGTAACTATGCCATGGGCTAGAAAATCATGCAGATGGTGATCAGTTCCCAACATCTGACAATATTATGATGATGTAATTTTCCTGACCTCAATCGAAACATGAAAAATCATACCCAGAAAGCAGTGTTCACACATTTTAAATACTGCAACTTCTGATGAAATTTTCTGGCTAAAAAGCTGCATAAACTGCTACAAGTAAATGATGCATAAGTTTGAACTTTGCTCTAAGACACTTTTCTCCAACCGTTTTTTCCCCCTTCACTAGCAAAAAGGTTGAACACCAGTTACAGGAAAACATCACTACAGCTGTATGGGAAGTCAAGAACTAGTTGTTACAGACCTGCCAACTACACAGCACAAACAGCTTACAAAAAAAATCTGATACCAAACTTACCTTCTTTCTTAACTTTCCACGAATATGACACAATCTCTTAACGCCATCAAAACACATCGCTTCGAGCCTACCATTTCCTAGCATCTTAGTCACTTGAGCATATTCTGAAACATAAGAGTTGTCTGACTCAGTAATGCAAAATAATGAACGAAGTTATCTGCAGGTAATTTAACTCTATGACCTAGGATTTCAACTCAACAACTTCCTTCCACAGCAGGTTCTCACAGCACATTTCAACAAGAAATCAATATTTATATAAGATAACACCAACAAAATGTACAATATTATAATATGTAATCTTATAATACAACACTACAACTTCAACCCCAACACGTTTTGCCCCTCTTTGGGTAAGCTTCAGTGAGTACACATCAATTATATATGTATAAAACACTGACTTTGCATAAATAAATTAAGCTAAATTTAAGTTCAGATGTTATTAGATGGCTTGAAAACTGTAAAAGAGACAAACATTTGCCAAAGTGCTTCAAAAGATGTGGTTTTTATAATTGTATAGGATTACAAGTGTTCTGAAAGGAAAAATTACAAGAACAGAGAATAACAATGTACAATATATACGAGATATAAAATGACAGTTGTATTTACATACCACGTCACAGAAGCAGCTTGTGTATATTGCAACTGTAAGCAAGACACTAAGAAGTGAGGGTGGAGAGAAATAGTATGTGCTGGCATAAGTGCTGGTGTGTTGTGGAAGTCGTTATAATAAGGGATTATGGTCCCTGGGACATTGTTCAGCTATAAGTTGGTTATTAGAACTGTGCAGCTGAATATTAAACTGTTCTAGGGTATTCATATATGGGCCATGAACATGCTACTAACAGCATTCTGGCCAAGAGTATTTAAGAATCAGCACAAATTTTGTGCTCTGTTCTGATGAGGCAGACAGCAGATATCATAATCAGTCACATTTATTTCCTTGTAATTAAATGACAAGAATATGGTGCAGATTTCTGAATGTACGTTGTTAAATGAATCATGTGCTAAAAACTCATCCTATAGCACACGCTACCATAAATTTCACCAAAAATTTCCTGCTGCTAATGTACCTAGCAAATCGACGAATGAGAGGTAAGTAAAAAAAAAATCATAGTACAGGTCAGTGTCTAACACAGCAGAATACAAAAAAGAGTATACTGGCATTAAATAAATTAGATGAAACTGGGCCTCTCTAATAAGTCCAAGGAACTCTCTGACATATTTAGCTGCACAGTCACAAGGGATCTGCACATGGAGCAATTATAACACTGCAACCATATAAGACATGGCTTGTTCAGAGACTCACTAATCCTGAGAGTTATGCTAGGATTTGTTGCTATAAATGGTTGTTGTGATCCATGAATGATGGAAATCTTAACCCCGAAGTGTTATTTGTTAGTGAAAAGCATAGCTATACTGAAGTGGGCATAGCAACACTCAGAACAATCACTACCAGACTTCAGATATGTCCAAATGTGCTGCATCAACACCCAATGTTTGAAATTAAGCCTGTAGTCAGTTGTGCACAAACCTCCAAGAGAATATATGTGCCATTCTTTCTTGACGAACCTTAAATCCACACTGTCATGTAAATACGATGCACAAACCTTTCACCAAGAACTGACAAATGAAGAAAATAAATTTACTGCATGTAAGACAGCACTACAGCTCACACAGTCTTCAGTTGCTACTAGTATTAACATCAGGTGCCTAATGCCAGGTATACCCATCACGAAGTGTGATGTTCAAAATGTTGAACATCGATGATGGGCATTTAATGGCCTACTTATGCACCTTTTATTTTAATTCCTAGTCTCCAGTGCATCACACCAGGTTTTTAATCCTGGTGTCACAGTGTTAAGACAAATGTTTTGCTGAGTAAGTTATCTATCAGTGGCCTTCATGTCACCCAGATTAAACTTGTGTGTTTTTCACTTGTAAGGCATGCTTAAATACACAGTTACATAACAAACCAGCATGGGACAGAACTGGAAGAGAACATCTAACAAATCATACTAAACATTTCTCAAGGAATGCTTTGTCATGTGTTTCAGAATGGGTTGACAAGATGTGAAACTTGCCTGCAAACCTAGGAATGTCATTTGGAACTTCTTCAGTGATTGAAGGCAAGAATAATTAATGCACTAATGTTCAGTGGTGAGAAATATTCATGGTTCACTGCTGCTGGTGGGAAGAAAGGCTTGCTATAACTTGACTATTGTGTTGGATTTTGTGGAAGAAAACTTCAGGTGGGCTTGCGCAATATGTAGTATTTAATTACACTTCTGGCCAAATGTTTCTGGAAAATATTAGCAACACCAGTTCACTTCAAACTAGTGGCTCAAAATGATGTTCAAATATGTCAGAATCACCACTACAATTACTGATCTATGTACCAAAGCGATGATAAAGATATTTGAATACAACCACAGATCGCTGTGTTATAAACATGAAATACCATACCATACTGGATGCAGATATCTACAGTGAAGTACCAACAAAGGGGTTAGCAACACTGATGAAGTTATTAATCATTGTATGAGATGTAACAATAATCATACACAATAAACTGGACTGAATTAGGAAGTAAGTGATAATGCCCTATTCAAAAGCAGCAGCATTCATAGAAAAGGACTAATGCAGACCAAGAAATCTGTTAAGGTAAAACACAAACAAAAATTACACACATCATCATCATTCCATCACACACATTTTACAGCCATGAAATGTTAGACATGAATAGCTTTGTTACCAATATGTAAATAAACACACATTCAAACACCATCTGAAACAAGACTATGCAATTGCAACAGCAAGACATTAAACAGAATATGTTTGCTAACAACTTTTTACTAAAGGCTACTGTCTCTCCCTGCACCATACCTGACAGTATACTGTGTTTCCTAATGACAGACATAACACAGAAATCTGCTAGTGTGTTAGACTAATGAGCAACAGGAAACTTAGTGGCTTCCAAGACAACCAATTAAATGAATTTACATTTCATAGCCATATATGGTTTGTTATTTACAGTCATATGCTTTGCAAAGCAGTTTTTCCTGATACAACACTGAAAGGTCAAACAACCCCGAGCTGGCTTATCTATTATACCTACCCTGTGTGTATAATTGTCTCTCAATTAGCTTTAAATTACAAACTAATTAACCACTTACCCTGACCATCTTCTTTGAAGACCAATTCTCTTTTCTCCGTTTCATTTTCATTCTTGCCCCTCCTCCTGTTTTTACCTCCCTTTCCTGGAAATTAAACATGCTGGTTTTGATAGGTTATAAATTGTCACCTCATATTCTGACTCAGTTTCTCCAGCTCACTGCATTGTATAAATGCTTCATCCTTCAGAATAAAAAGGACTGACTTAAGCTCTTCGTCATTAAACGCCGCAAAATGTTCACATTTTGCATATGCTACTTGGGCTGGCAGTCAATATGCGAAATGGCCGTCATGACATCTTCGATCAACACAGGCACGTAATTTGTCTCGCCTTCTCTAATGTGACAATCTAACATTACGTAAATAACTTACCTTTATTTTTTGGCATCTCTCAAAGTTCTCTATTGCTTCCTTTCCGAAAAAATTATCCCGGCAAAGCTGATATTAGACGAAAACTGCTGAAAATTTTCTGTCGCATACCAAACGGAAGGAAGCACCAGTAAAGACCCACACAAGGTCCTAAATTAATTAAACGAATGTTTCATAGGCGGTAGGAATAATGGTTACAAATTTACTATTAATTGCATACAGATAATAGATTAATGTTTACATATATATTTTACGTTTATATCATTTAGAAGTTCTATATAAGTTCTCAAGATATATTTTTCATCGTAGTTTCCCATTTGCGACTCCCTGATTTAGCCGGGAGAATTCGATTATAGTACCTTGCACGCGCAATATTGAATTCGAAGCATCCATCGTAATACTAAAAAAGACAGCGCATTATTAGCAGTATTTCCAACACGTTGCTTCATTAATGGCGGTTTTAATAAAAAAAAAACGCCCTTGTAAAGCGACATATACGTTCTAACATCAAAATTGCAGTAGTATTGTTCATGCCTGACATGAAACCACTTGAGTTGACAGTTTTTTTCATAGTTACAAGAATCTGTAAACAGATGAACATCTCGATATTTCTATGCCAAAAATAAATTTAACCAGTGAACAAAAGAAAACGTCTGGGAAAACTGACAGAACCACACTAGGGTGATCGACATAATTCATTTAGGTGGCTTTGTTACCGGAATATAATAGAATTTATTTACATTCCATAAATCCTTTATAATAGAGGGATGTAGAACATGTCATAGTGTGAATATAATACAATGAAAATATGAAATACTTGATTTATACAGCCATTTGTAATTACATTGTAAGAATATTATACAGAGAAAACACATATAAATACATCTAAGACTTATTACATTATTTATAAGCTTTCAGCTGAAAATAAAAGCCATCTACAAAGTAAAAGGGGTGAGCTGAGATTTCATCTTTCAGTGCTAGCTTACACACTTTTGTATCATGGTTTGAGACCTTAATGCTAGACAGAAGAGCACTGTGTTACTTAGTTCTTTCATAGTTCACACCTTTCTGTTAAGAAGCATAGTCAATGCCTGGCACAAAGAGGTTGTGGCCATGCCTGATGGGGAAATAAAATTTCAATGCCACTCAATACATATTATTATTATTTTTATTATTAAAAATGCTGTCCTACCCTTTTGGTCTAGGTGTTCCAAACCGAAATTTTTGAGAAAACAGGTTATTTACTTTTGACTTTAAATGTTGTAACTGATCTTCCACTTGATGTGCTTCGTCTGCAAATGCCATCAACAGTTACACTGTTCAGCCTTGGTTAATATGATTGGCTAGTATCTGATACTTTTACTGCATAATTCAGAAATTCTCTAAATCACTGTTCCTGTAGTAGATCTAACCTGTAACTGTGTTTTAACATAAGGTCCTGTCAATTTCATACATTTTGTACTACTACTACTAAAATTTGTCCTGTGTTGACAAGTGTTTGTGTATTAGCACTGTTAATATTGTGTACTGTGTGCTAGTACTAAAATTGGCTCTGTGCTGTTAAACTAGCATGTTAATACATGAGATATGGAAAATATTATTATTATTATTATCATCATCATCTTCATCATCACCATCCTTGTTAACACCTTTATGCTGGGTATTTACAATTATATACCTGATATAAACCATGTTTCTAGGGTATATAGTGTTGCAGCTGTTCTGTATTTACAAACTGTACTATATGTAATGTTACTTCAACTGAGAAATGTTGTGTACTCTTATGCTTGTACTTTCTGCAGTATGTGTGCAGTGCCCAATACTGTTGTTTTTTGTAGTTCCTAAATTTCATGTTTCCTGGTACGTTGCTCACATATTGTGTGATTTTGAAATGGTTCCAGCTGCCCCTCTTATTACCAGTATCAAATTGCTTTCATATTATTATTTAGATATTGAGAGCTGTTGTGTCTGCAACCACCATTATCAAGACTGCAGGATTCTGTTCGACTGGTTGGTGGAGTCAAGTCTCCCCAGACTCTGGCTTGAAAGTCATTCCATTTCATTTTCAGAATCATGTGTCTGAAGTCATGTGGTATGGCCTTATGGCAGCTTCTCTGTTCTTCAGGTAACAACATATATTAGGCGAAGGAAAGAACGTGTCCAGAAACAACTTATGTCCAACTATTTCCACCTTCCCACTACGATGCCTCACACTTGTGTCACGGTCATTTCATCAGTTGCACTCCCAGGAGTCTGTACCAAAATGAACCCTCAAGTCATACGTGTAGCCTGTCGTATCACACGGAATGTAGATTTTGATGCCAAAACACTTTTTCTTCTGAGGTATATTGTTTGTGCATGTGTGTATGTGTGTGGTGTATGTGTGTGTGTGTGTGTGTGTAGGAGAGTGACAGAGTATAAGATTCAGTTCAATGCAGCCACAATGAAAGTCATATAAATAAACAAAAAGATGTACCATGAGGGTGACTCAGTCATAATGATACAGAAATACTCTCCTACATGGTAGGGCACATTTGTTAACTGATGCTAGACTGTAAATTTCCCCATCCAAGCATTCATGAGTCAGTGTAAAAACTGGAGAAACACTACCGAAAAAACAGATCTTATCCATGGATAGCCAAAACTAGCAGTCAGTAGAACAAAACACACAACCTAATGCTAATTCC
>Ga0131853_10011462_pt1 | contig 16230 bp, 8 predicted proteins | sample TergutLab28metaG_FD_92764 | JGI IMG/M metagenome (GOLD analysis project Ga0131853, IMG submission 92764) | Labiotermes labralis P1 segment gut microbial communities from Petit-Saut dam, French Guiana - Lab288 P1 (version 2) (version 2) | ecosystem: Host-associated > Arthropoda: Insects >...
ATATTTGAATAAAGGTTGACCAACTAGATGACACTTGCTTTATTATATATTGCTGAACATGTTTCAGACGTTAATACGTCCATCTTCAGGAGCTAGCGAGTACTTGTTGTGTTGTGTAGGCTGCAATGATAGTGGTTTTGTGTGTTAGTTTATATATCTAGTGGTAAAGCAAATAAAGCAAGTGTCATCTAGTTGGTCAACCTTTATTCAAATACCTAGTCATGGTTTTGTCGATGCTGAAGTTTCAGGACTTCCGGCATTTTAGGAGATACATTCTGGTACAGTAGTCCTTCCCTAATAAACTGAAACATCTCCTTTCTAATGACTTCGATCAGTTAATGTTTTTATAATCGCTTAGTTTTCTGTCCTTATGTCGACCGCCTGTGTACAAATATTCATTAGATACAGTGCGGATATAATCTCGCTGGGTTGCGATCCGGTGTCATTTGTTGAGCGAATGCCGGAGATTCTGGGACACTTTTCTTTCACAGCTGATCCCAGCGGCCGCTCGTTTGTTAGGACTGAGGGTTCGAATTACCCCGGGAACATGGTATATGTCTCTTGTGCGTATTGAATGTTATCAGGTAGAGTTCTCTGTGATGGGCCGACCATTCGTCCAGAGGAATCCTATCGGGTGTGGTGTGTATAAATGTGATCGTGAAGCCTCGAGAATGAGGCCCTGGCACACTATTGGCTGTTGCGCCTTTCAAAACTTTGTAAATCAGTCACCCAACAAGGTGTCACATCCCAGAGTACTTTAACCTTCAGCAATAGGGCTGTGAGAACTTTATATTTCTCAGCTCAGTCCTATAGGCCACCGACGGTTAGCGAGGCCCACCAACTTGGTGTGGCAGGTGGAGATAACAGTACTGCACTGACCACATTACTTGCCGACACTGTACACAGCTGCAGTCGGCATGGCGTAGTCGCTGCTGCCCTCACCTCGGAAAGGCCAGGCAGCGTTATGTCTCTTTCACAAACATTTACTCCGTTAGGAGTATATTCAAAATACCAGTGACTGTCGAAGTTTCTGAAACGGACAGAAGTTCGGTGCTGTGTGCCCAATGCTCCCCCCCTCCCTACTAACTTGCCTGTTCACCGCCACCCCCCCCCCTCAAATAATACCAACCATATTGAATTCTTGAGGATCATAAAAACGGTTAAAGTAATTAGAGATCTGAAGACTTAGAAGCTAGCATCTAGAGAGACAATAAGAAATTACGAGAAATTGATCTTTCGGCTTTCCCTCGAAGAACTGTGTTGTAAAAGCAGTAGCAGGACACGAAACACTGACCTTTCAGTTTCAGTTGTTCTATTCCCACCACGCCAGGGACAGGCTCCTGTGTTATGCGTCACAGTAGGGTGGGCAGATCAAACTTTCAAGGGGTTGTGTAGACGTAATCATCCCTTGTGCACGATCCATCAGTTTGTTAAGCGTAGTAGGGGGAGGGTGAACTTTTCATTACAACTTGTCATCGCGAGGTGGAGGGGGTGGTTACTTCGGCTACAGTTCACACGGACAATGGTTTCTTGACTAAGACACAACTGCCGCGTTATCTTCTGCAGCCAGCTAGAAGAGAATGCATCACTGGGTCCTTCTCCCGATCAAGATCTGTTCCAGTCAGCAGTTAAACGGTTGGAACGTCGCGAACGTTCCTTTCGTTTTTAGGCGCCTTCGCAAAATTGAGAAAAGCGGCTATTAGCTTCGTCATGTCTGTCCGTCTGTCTGTCCGCATGGAACAACTCTGCTCCTACTGGACGGATTTTCATGAAATTTGATGTTTGAGGATTTGTCGAAAATCTGTCGAGAAAGTTCAGGTTTCATTAAAATGGGACAAGAATAAGGGTACTTTACATGAGACCCAAGACACATTTGTTATCACATCTCACTTACTTCTTCTTAGAATGAAAAATATTTCAGGAAAGACTTGTAGAGAAAATCAAAACATACATTTCATATTCTGTAAATTTTTTTCGAAAATCATGCCGTTTATGAGATAATGTGGAAAAATTGTGTAGAGCGGGGCAGGCCACAGATGACAATATGACGCATGCGCATTGCATGCTGGATACCTAAGGCTACAAATACAGACACTCAGGTTTTTTAATACTCATTGCTTTTTCGCAGCAACAATGGTTCCGCGGACGCGCTTCAATGTTATGTTATAAGTACAATGTCTGTCTTATTAAATAATGCTTTCATATTCCTGCACTTACGCTTGTTTTAAGTAATATTTTCTTACACTTGTCCTCACTTTATGTGCCTCAAGTCAAAGAGATCTCCTCTCATTACTCTAAGAAGTTCCATAAATAAAACATTTTTTGACGTAAGCAGTTACAACAGACCAGCAACCGGTTATGATTTTATGCTGTACAGTTATACATCTAAAACGTGCTACATGTTTCGGCTCCTTTCATAAAGCCATCAACAAACACAAGTATGAAAAGTATAAGAAAGGCAAGCTTTTAATGCACAGACATTAAACATTAAAAAGTTAATATCTCATTATAACTGTGACCGACAGTATAACGTTTAATCTGCCTGTTCACTTTTCACAAGGTGATTTCCGAGCATAAGATACTTTTTGACATACATTTCGAAACAGAATTGTGTTACATAAAGTCTTGAGGGTTAATTTTGTAATTCGCTTTCGATATAATTTCATAGGAGTCACAAATTAATTGCGTAGTTATAATTACATCATTTTACGTGCTGCCGTAATATGCACTAATAAAAATTATGTTGCATTGCGTCCGTATTATGCAGGTCACGAACGAATCCACTTAAAATTCTTTTCTAGTAATATTTGGTTTATATGCCTGTTCCCATGTATTAAATTAAAGCTTTACTTAATTAATTAACTAATGAACCTATCAACATTCTGGTACAATGACACCTGCCTATAATGGAAAGGCAAGGGGTCTAAACTTTTTTTTTCTCTGCAGAGTGGTCCTGTATGTACTTGAAATTTGGATGCTAGGGACAATAAAATTTTCCGCTTACTGCAGATTATTTATACCCACGTTACGTTTAAGACAGGTGTAATTGTAGTACAATACAAAGTTTTAGCATTGCTAATATTACAGCATATCACTCAATAAATCCTAAGCTAATTCCATCCACTACTATTCTTAAATGTCATTCTCTCAGACTTATTGTTCTTTGTTCACTTTAATCTACTCAAAGGGCCTTAAGGTGCAGTTCCCACCCCCCCCCTTCCCGTCCCCCAGACTTTTCTCACCATAATTACATTTGTGTTTCATGTTTTCCTCCTCTAGCTACACGAAAACCCACTGTAATCACCCGTTTGCACTATTCTTAAAATACAGGCAGACACGTTCTTATGTAACGTCCTAAATCTCTCACTACATATTTCTATTTTTTGTGGTTCAACAGCCCCTACTGGGCCTATGTCTTCTCATTGTTGAGGTTTCGAGATCACACTCAGACACGCCGCATTCGGTAAGAGTCCTCTGGCTGAGTGATCGATCCGTCGAAGAGACCTCTACTTGACAACACACAACACTCGCAAGACATAGACTTCCATGCCTGTGGCGGTATTCGAACCCCCCAATCACAGTAAGCGAATAGCTGCAGACCCACGTTTTAGGCCGCGCGGCTACAGCCACCGGGATTGGTCAATATTTCACAGAAGGCTATATGTACAGTACATTGACGCATACACATAATATTTTAGAGGACGCTGGCGTGTTGAACTAGCCCCAAAATCTAAGAATTGATCTTTCATAAAATGCTTCCTGAAGTCTTACTGCGAGGGCAGTTATTGCGTCACAACGATTCACTCGGGTATTCACAGAGTTGATTTAAATTCATTTTCTCCGAAAGAAAACAGGTGTAAGGATTTTGCGTAATCTTTAATTCCGTAGCCTACAGAAGACGTCTTAAATAGTAAGTTATAAGGCCCACGACCAAGAAAATGTTTCTAAGAATTCATGAGCTAATCTTTTTACTGACACAAAGAGGTTATGAGGAAGTCTGTGTTATGTATTTCTGAAATTTTTCATGGTAGTCAATAGATCCAGCCATGTTTACTTCCAGTAACTTAACCTGCAGGTCTGTACATGACCTCACATAAAGTACGTAAATGCTGGAAGGTCGTGTACCTCCATATATGTAGTGTCAGTTTGGAACACGTAAATGTGACCTTAGAGCATGCATTCCGAAGTACTGAAGAGCAAGTTCGTATTGCTTGCGCAGTTCCTTCTCTGTAAGTCTCGTGCCGACAAGAGAACACGGTCAGATCCCGTGAGGCAGTATTCTCGTTTGTTAAGGAAGTGAAAGAACCCTCTGAAAGAAAACCAAACGGGACAAGAATAGAAATATTTTGCGTGGTTGATTTGACCGACTGTACACAAGTGTTGACCCCGCTGGTGAAGACGCCTTCTGTGATCAATACCAGAGCGAGCCACCGACCGCCACTTGGACCCAGCACTTCTTCTGCCCCAGCAGCAAGACAATACTGGCCTAAGTCTCTTCTGGTCCTTCCGCTCATATCAAGCAATAGGCCCTCTGCTCTGCTGCGAGTAGCGATTAATAGGTTACTCAAAGCGCAAGTCCTTCAGAAGTAGCGTTTTACTTCTTGGACAAAGAACTGGCTTGTTGTGGTACCCCTGCACCTACCTTTCAAGATAAGGCAGTAAGCATATTCAGCAACTATTTTGCACACCTTTTCGAGCTGAAAATTAGGGCGCATCCTACATCCTAGGTATTATTTTTCGCCCTTCGAAAGTCTGCGAAACTTGGTTTCCCTGTGCCTCTTGGTTTCCCTGTACCTAAAAGCAAATGCTGAGATGGTTCCCAAAATTCCAAGTTGCCACTACATGCTTCTCACTTAGCCCTCCCGACTTAAAATTTAGTAGTAACCAATTTCATATTTTGTATGCATGTAAAATAACCACTGCCACCGGGTGACAACCCAATTGCAGTTAATCAATATCATTATTATATTATTAATTGTCCTCGAAGAACCAAAAACAAATGGCCTAGCTAAGAGTGCAATAAATTTTACGGACAGTGAAATCCATTTGCCCGCAATAAAGTCCCCCCCCCCGAAATCCATTTTTAAAAGTAGTGTGTGTCTTAAATTCGAAGTAACGCGGTACATCCATGTAACAGCGATAATCGAACCGGCGATTCCATTATCCAAAACCTTATAAGCATTCGGCAGTTACCGGTTGCAATTATTATGCTTTTGTTAGTGGCCCAAAAATTATCTGCGATGCATAGAATTACCGTAGGGAAAAGCAGTCCCTGTACAGGCCTAGACAGGCCCTGAGGGCTCCACAAGATTGAGGCTCCCAAACTTCAAGACAGTCGGCACATGAAGGTGGTGAGGCTGTCAGCCGTACGCACCGACCGTCTTTACTTCCCACAAAATATCCATGGTACTCATTTCTGTTGGAGTCTGAGTTGACCCCTAGGTCATAGTGCGGCTGGAAGGATTATGTCAATGAAAAATCCCAATGATTCCATTGGGAATTGCGACCTTCCGGCTTGTAACCCAGTGCCTCAATCAACTGCGACCCCACATGTACTAAAATGTTAGTAGTCTTTACATAACTCCTGTGTTCGTCACAGCGTCGTTAAATAAACAAGTAAGAACCATGACATGTACAGTGTACGGTGATAGTGACATTTGCATAGTGCCAGATGCCTTATTTATCACCCTAACTTCACTGCGAGGCGAAATCAAATTGATCGCATTTGAGGTTCTCATGTTTAGGGATGAAGATTCAAGTCTTGTACGATATAACGCCATGTCGACTGGTAGTGTCTCAATTTGTACTGCCAAAACCAGAAGACGGAAGCAACACGCTCCTCCGAAACGTTCGTTACCAATCGATATTACTTGGATTTCCGCAGTAAACTTTGTTTTAGACCGCAATTCCACAGGCTAAATGCCACAAAAATTATAACAAACAATTTAATTCTCTTTTGCATTCGCAGAGAGTTTGTTAGTTCTTCCTTACGGCGCGGCTGTCTCCTCTGTATGGCTGGCAGACAAATTAACCCCTTGAACCTTTTGAAGTATGAGGTTCACCTAAATAATACAGACTACAGCAAAGAGTTCGAGCAGTGGTCGTCCTCTCCTGCTGTGCAGGTTCCTAGCCCTACGTACCTCTCAGCATCAGTACTGTTGTTTCATTCTCTTTTCTTGAACAGAACATTGCTTAAGTACTGATTCTGTTGAATAAGTGTTAAGGTAAGCAGAAAACTATGTTGCTGGGTGGACGACCAGGGAATCGGGGTTCGATTTTCGGCGGAGGCAGACATTTCTTTGTTACCCGCAGCAAACAAATTTTCTCTGGAACCTAAACTATATCCTCTGAATTGGATGAGGGTTCACTTCTTCAGGGGGGAAGAGCTCGGAGCCTACAGTTATTACGTCAGTCTTGACCTGAGGACAAGAATGCACGGAAATACACTTCCACTTAAGAGTTATACCGTCACAGGTTTTTTCCTGTGGCGCTGTGGCCCAACGCGGGGCCATGGCTTCCTCATTCTTGAGGTTTCTACATCACACACAACGACGCATCACAGTCAGTAGGACTCCTCTGGACGAGTGATCAGCTCGTCGTACAGACCTCTACCTGACAACAGACAAATATCCATGCCCCCAGTGGGATTCGAACCCACGATCTCAGCAGGCTAGCGACCGCAGACCTACGCCTTAGACCGCGCGGCCACTGGGACCGGCTATATCTTCACAGTGTGGTGCTTAAATTTACCTGGAGAAATTTTACACAACAAAATATCAGTCAGATGAGAGAAATAAATGTTTTAATAGGCGTATAACTATAATCAGTCTACTGACGATAGGTAAAACAACCAATTCCACCACATAACTATGCGTCAGATATTGTTCACCTCCGTCACTGGGCAGTGCCCCACATACATTCTCAGTAATGGATTAACTGTTTTCACGGGCCAAGTACTTACTTTTGTCCCTTACCTTACTTATAAAATTTTCCAAGTTTCCCCAGACTTCATGAGATGTGGGAAAACTTCCATTAAAAAAAAAACTTGGAAGAACCAATTATTACCAATATATTGAAAATTAAGTATTGTTGGACGGACTGTTGTTAACCTGACAATAAATGGCGAGTCTAAACGAACATAATGCAGCGTACTGCAAGACGATTTAATTTCTTAGTTTGAAATTTTTTCATTGCCAGTAGTATGTTAGCAGATAATTTCAATAAATATTCAGCTTCTCTTCCTTAAAACATTACGCAAACAACATGTGGGTTCGTAAGTACAGTTTATTAGTCCCTGAATCAATTAATTGTTTGTACAATTAGCCTATTACAACTTTCTATTTCCTGTAACAACTTTAACTTATCCAAGAATAATTCATAACTCAAATTTTTCACTATAAAGTTTTCCCAGGAATTACCCGAGTTACCAAAGTACAATTCGGGACACACTGTTATAGGCTATAGGGTCGATTAATTTCTTTAAGCGACTCCTCTCTCAATGTGGTCTGGAAAGTAACAGTAACTGACCACAGCAGTTACTGGTGCAATTATTATTTCCAGTTCCGTCGCACCGAGCCCATTTTATTTCCTGTCCTTGTACCCTCAGCATAACGGACGATTCCCACTTTCCATATTATTAGCGGTTGCACATGCGCCTAGATGTAGGTCTTTATATCACTTAAGAGTCTTATCAGAACTCGGAAAGTTCCTAAGTTGAAATTTAACACTACCAGGTGACTCATAAATTCTGTGTCGCCCCAGTAGAATTGCGGGTGACATCTGTCAGATTCACGTAGCGACACTCCACGTCCATTTCCTTTACCAACCAAACAAAAACAAGAATAAGGAAGCCCACTATGTCTCAGGCATACATTCTCAAATACAGCCCTGTGAAGAAAAGAATAATCTATACATTGCAAACTAATAATCAGAAGTAGAGTGAATCCTTTAACCTTTTAAGGACGAAACGTATCTGTGTTAAATAAGTACTCAGTCCGTACCGCGCAGTATACACTCCCCACTTCGTGTATAAAACCCAGTCTGTTAAAGATGTATAAGACAAAAGTTACTCTTTGTTCTGAGATACATACAAAACACATAATTGCACTGTAGTCAGCATACAGAAATTTTGAATGTTAAACCTGGTGGTACATAGCGTAACCGGTAAGCTATGAAAACGCTGAAAGGTGGTGCAGAGCTATAAATCTACCCTTTCTTTAACCTCGACGCTAGATGGGGTCGTTCGTCAACAACACGCATTGGCCGATTTACCCCCTAGAAGGAGCTCCAGCCCTAAAAATGCAGGAGCCTAGATGTGTCTTGGTTGTTGTCTAGACGTGTGCGGAAAATCTTACCCACACCGAAGTTCGAACCCTGAACTATCCAGCGTTTAGCGAGTCGACATTAAAAATTAACAACACAAATTAATGAACAATTCCCGTGCGTAATTTCCACTAACATTAATACAGATTCTGTCCGCGTGAAATGTTCGCCTTATGTCATTAAACGCTTGCGTTACAGCATCAGAGTCTCTCATTGATCAACTTGAAATTATTAAGGCATATTTTTAACTATAAATGTGGGCCCGGTAGCTCAGTCGCTATACCGACTGAGCTACGGGCTGGACGATCCGGGATCGAATCCCAGTGGGGACGAGATTTTCCGCCCGTCCAGACCGGCCCTGAGGCCCACCCAGCCTCCTGTACAATGGGCACCGGGTCTTTCCCGGGGGTGAAGTGAGGCCAGGGCGTGCTGGTCACCCCCTTCTAGTGCCGCGGTCATGGAAGAGTAGAGCTATGCCTCTACCCACCTTCTGGGCCACACCGGGCCTGTAACGGGAACACTTGACATAACCCTTCTTTTTTTGTCGCTATAATAATCAAGCACTATGTCACTCCACAGTCGATACAATAATCCTCATATTACAACTTCCCCTCTCGAGTTAAGTGCCTAGCTGCAAGCTCCGACCGCTTTGTTCAATAAGGACAAGCCTGTTGTGTCCAGTTTGTATTAAGTTCGGTAGAACCAAGGGTGGGGGTTCTTTCCTATCGTAAATCTAACCGCGGTATCCAGCCAACAGCCAGTCGTTGTGTTGAACAACTTGTCCCGTTTTATTTGTCGTTCTAAGAGCACCGCTTTGAGGCTGCTCTCCGAGCGAAGAGCCAAGTCTTCATTGAATAAATGTGGCTTAATTTAAATCTGGGGTATCGGCACGTTCCCTTCTTGTGTTGGCTGCTGTGACGTAAGCAGCGCGCGGTGTCTTCAGAAGCATCATGATAATTGTGGTACCTCAAGTCATCAGCTTTTATCAACACACAGCTCAAGAGCTTTTCAAGGAATCCGCTGAAGAACGGGGCTCCTTTGTTTTTGTGAACGCGGTCTTGTTTGGTTTCGTTCTTGTCAACGAGCGGCGGACACTTTTTGTCCGTGTTCTGGAGGGTGCTAGGCGAAGCGTGGACCGTCCGGCGCCAGAGATCCTTAGGTTTCTCCTCCAAACCCCCCCCCCTCACGATCCCTCTAGCTCCTGGGTTTGAACCTCATCTGACCGCAGAATTGCACATGCTTTGCTTCACAACACAGCAATTGCTTTTGTCTGAGGTATGACGCCGTTTGGCCACTTAAAAAAACGCGTACCCCATGGAGTCACATGCTGCCGCACATTCTTCTGAAACGTCTGGTTTTCCTTACCAGTCTACATGACATCATACCCCGGAAGACAGCAGTATTGACATCCACCATTAGGACAGAATGAGAAAGTCAAAACCTCACCTAAGTACTTAGTAGTCGTTGTCTTCCACTCTGTACAGAGCAGGAAAAATACCCGATGCTAAACAAAAGTCACGAAGGTGCATGAAGGACGTGGAATTATCTCTATATATTCTTAAACATAATCTTCTGTACCAGTGTATTGTACACAAAATGAACACACTATCATCAGAAATATTAGTCAGCATGACCTACCCAAAATATTTCGAAACGTTTCTACCATCTTCAGGGATATTTTCATAGTTCAAAAAAACTAAAGAATTACAAGTAAATGCAGCAAATAATTATCTATAATTATAATGATACAATATATGTATATATGAAGAATCTATAAACAGATACACTAAATAAATCAGCCATATAAGCAGAACAAACACAACACAGAAAGTGAAATTTTGAGTTACAATCTTATCCAAGATATAAGCCTTCATTCATTTAGTCCTCTTTCTTACGACAGGTCCAAAGCCCCTTCCAAAGCGAGCTCTCCACCCAGTGCGATCTAGAGCTTCCTCTTTCAAATGAGAGTATCCTTTAATTTCCATAAGGCCATCCAGTAGCTTCCTACGTCTTCTTCCTCGTCATCCTGTCACTTCTATCCCCCCTTTTGTCTTTTCTTCAAAAACCCGTTGTAGAAGGCAGTTTCTACGCAAAATATGACCAATCCATTTAGCCTTCCGTTTATTTATTTCATGTAGGATATTCCTCTGCTCCTTGACTCTAAGTAATACTTCTTCATTTCTTACATGATCGGTCCAAATGATCTTTTCCATCCTTCTCCAGCACCACATTTCAAAACGTTCCCGGTGTTTCTCATCTACTGTCCGAAGCGTCCAAGTTTCAGCACCATATATAAGCTATGCTCCAAAGGTAGCTTTACTACACATTAATTCGATTTTAACCACAGGATTTAAACAAACGACAAGGAACATGGGATGCTGGCCTACGATTTAAATAGCAGCTGTTTTCAGGAACACTTGTTAATAGTAACACAAACTGGAAAGGGTATGTAGTCAAACACAAGTATGTCAATTAAGATGTTTAATGACTATACTAGACAATTACATGTTTCGGTCACTACTGGCAATCTTAAGTTTGTCTTCAAGAGAACTTAAGGTCATACTATATAGTAGCATAGTAGCAAGTCTCTTGAAGACAACGTTTGACTTACAAGCTGTAGGCCTCTAACACATTACAAAGAATTTAATTAGAACAAAGTTCTAATGAGCTTCTGTTGATTGTACGAAATTATCAGTATCTCAGACTATAAAGTGACGAATCTATTCATTACCAGCTAAATTCTTTATTTAATATACTTACAGTTATTTCTCCGGCATGTTTCGACTATTGATAATAACCATCATCAGGGAGTATACTTCCACAAAGGAGAATGTGGTGTTACAACACAAGTCCTCAACAATAAATGGTAAATAACACAATGCATAGAGCATCAATTGCAATATGGAAGTTTGATATTAGGTAAAGCAGTCCCATTACAGGCCCGGAGGGGCCCAAAGGGTTCCAGGAAGTTAAGATTCCCAGATTTCGTGACAACGGCACAGGATGGTGGTAAGGCTGTCAACCTTACGCACCGGCCGCCTTTACCCCCAGGAAATAATCCTGGTATTCATTTCTGTTAGAGGCTGAGTCGAACCCAGGGCCATAGTGCGATCGGAAGGATTTTATGTCAATGAAAAATCCAATGACACCAGCTGGGATCGAACCAGCGACCTTCCGATTTGTAGCGCAGCACCTTAACCACTGTGCTACCGCGGTCCCCAGTTTGATATTACAACAAAATGAAATAAATTTAAAAATTAAAATAGAACAGATTTCGTACTATTTGTACTAGAGTAAGGCAATACAAACACTGCAATATTTGAATTAATTTTACACTGTTGTAATATCAATCACTGATGTTGTAATTAATGTATTTGTGTTGTATTATTTTACAATTTCCCATTGAGGACAGCATGTTATAACACCACATACTCCGTGAATGATACTCCCTGCCAATAGAAGAAACATGTCGGATTAAAAGTTCACCCACGAAAGCCCTGAAGGGGAGTAAAGGTTTAGCTTTACTGTTTCTTTAACCTCGGCGCTAGTTGGGGGTGGGTGGGTGGTTGGGATGTTAAAGCAACGCCCCGACCATTTTGCCCTCGGGAAAGACTCGGTACCTATTGTCTAAGAGGCTCTGTGGGCCCCAGGGCCGGTTTGGACGGGTGCGGAAAATCTCGTACTCACTGGGATTCGGTCCGCGGACCGTCCAGCCCGTAGCGAGTTGCTATACCGACTGAGCTAACCCGGTCCAAAACATGTCCGATTACTAACGTTATACGTGTGTGTATGTATGTATGTATGTTTATATATATATATATATATATATATATATATATATATAACCTTAAGTAACGCAATTAATTAATGACAAGTATATTGTTGCACATATAATTACTAAGCAGATGTTTAATATATAGTTGATACAGTGACGAATTTTAGAACAGCTGGCGGATGGAAAGGATCTGGTAGGAAGTGATCATGACCTGATTGAAGATATCTCTCAGTGTCCCTTCGACAATCGGAATTCTCACTTCTCGAACACACATCAGAAGTCGGTTCTAATCTTGAAGTTTCCGAGATGAAACGCGGTAACGAACGACCCACACCTGCATATTATGCGCGTAGTTTAAGTAGTTCTTTGTTACAAACAAAACACTAGAGTGTGGTGGCATCATCACGCGACTTCAGCGTGAACCAGGCGCTTGCTGCTGCTGCTGGTTTTACCGCCGTTGTGCATTGCGCATCTACAGACCGCACCTTTCAGCTAAAGCACACAGGCGCCACCCCGCTACTGTGCTCACGGACCACCCAGCAACCGTGACAACCGCTGTTGATTGTTCGCGCGCCTTCTGCATTGGCGGCAAGTGTTTGTGGTTTTATTCAACGACGCCACAACTCGGAACAGATAACATCGAATGGCTCCATGTTAACGTAAAAGGAAGGGAAATTAAGCTCCCGTGGCTTAATTTAAGGGTGTAACATGGACGGAAAAGAAACCCTCAAAACCTCAACCACGACAGCCAGTGATCCGGCTAGGATTCGAACCATTTTCTGTCCAAATACATCAGGGACCTTACCCCTTGAACCGCATCTCCTAAGCCCCATTGCTAATGCAGACCTGTTGGTTTCATAAGATGATCAGCTTTTATAGTCCCTCACATAACCCGACGATCGAACAGCACCCACTGTCGGCTGTCAGAGACTGTGTATTCGTAGTTAAGCTTCACATCTGAAGGCTGTCTCCTCGATCCGCAACTCCAGGACGCCTCGTTCTAAGGTAAGAGGGACACATTTCTTATGGCAGACATGGAGGCTAACTCCTCGAAATGAGCATCCTGTCACGTGATTGTAACTGTTAGAGGACAAGCACTGCCAGATGTCAGATAGAATACCTTGGGCCACAGGATGTTTAATAGCGGCGTATCAACTGCAGTTGTTTTACCCGTCGACAAATATGACAGCAAATCACATTCCGTCAATTGGAGGGAGTGGAAAGGAAAGCGCTGAGCTCTCCGTCACTGTATTATTCCAGCATTCGCCTGGACCAGTGTTTTTCAAACGGTGGATCGCCTACAACGGTTGCCTGCTGGTAGGAGAAGAAATTATGTTTTTCAATAACTGACATTTTGAAACGTTAATTGACTGCTAGAATTGCTACAAATGTGTTGAAATGTAGAGAAAAACGCTTATATAATGTGTACATGATAGGCTAATGTTCCGCTAATCGAAATGAAATACAGGCTCTCCTATTCGTCTAAGACCGTTATATTAGAAACGTAACAACTACGAAATTTGAGGTTTCTACAGCGTTGTTGTTTCGCTGGTTTTCAAGCCTGCCAACCAGCAAAACATTCTGGAAAACCAGCATCCCGAAAGCAGGCTTTAATATCTGCAGTACCTACTGGTACATGTTATAAGTTTTGTAATGTGACAGTCGAATGCAAGAAACAAGAATGGTCAAAGCAATACACGCCTGGAAACCCATTTCAAAGAGGCCAATGGGGAGACAAAAGATACGCTGGGAGGATGATGATGTTAAAAAAGACATACAGAGGTTAAAAGTGCCAAATTGGAAGACCTTTGTCCAGGATAGGAGAAGATGGCAGGAAGTGGTTGAGAAGGCCAAAACTCTGCACTAAGATTTGTAGAGCCGTACCAAGAAGAAGAAGAAGAAGAAGAAGAAGAAGAAGAAGAAGAAGAAGACAGTCGACGTGAGAAACAAAATTTGAAAAACACTTGCCTAAACGGACTGAGGAAAATCACAGATTTGTTGCGCTAAACAGGTAGTTCCAAAATACGGTAGTCGGCATCTCCCGAACAGACCACACTTGGTGCTGGCTCCCGAATACAAGTTACGACAGCTCTGGGTACGCAAGTGTCGTCAGCTCTCGAACACGAGTAGCGACAGTCCGCTATTACCAGTGACGACAGCTCCTTGATTACAAGTAGAAGCAGTACCTTAATACAACTGGCGACAGCTCCGGGCGGATACAAAAGGCGTTTCTCTTTTGCTTTCCGTGTTCGGACTGACCAACAAACACTGGTGGCACTGACGGAAAATACTTAGTCTGAATCAAAACGTGTTTAACTACATTTTCTTCCACATTGTTTTTACTGTGCCGCAGAAAGTGCCACTTATCTTAAGAGCACTTTTATACATAGAGAATAGATAAGGTACACAAAATCACACATCAGCCTCTCTGTAATGTTACGCCACCTTGGTTTCCCCATCTTGAACGCAACAGGATTTTCCACTCTTCTAAACTACGGTTTCAGTTATAAGTGTGAGAAATGAATGTCATAAAATTAATGTTAATTTAAAATTGGATGTAACTTTCCTGGATATATTTTACTTCCTTCTCCCATTCTTTCGTGATTTGTGATTTATAGCTAACTGCAAGAAGTTGCGTCATTCACGTGCATCACCTTTAAATCTGTCGTCTGTAAGTACGTGACACCAGTAAGACACTTCAACTGGTTGAAGTCCAGGAAGAAGACGTTTGATTATCTGGTATGACGTGGATTGCAAATGAAATGTAAACCTTATCTTAAAGCAGACCCCCAATATGCAAGGGGACGATTAATATTTGCTAAGAGTAATTATCGTCCTTATTGGCGCCGTGGAAGTTTCTAAGACAGATTTTGACCGCATAAAAAATGCATCGTAAATTAGTCCCGTAGACGTCTAATAAGGCAATCCACTTTGTATTCATTACAGATTTACTGCCGGACTGACCCACAATTACGACGTCAGATTTCCGAGGTCGGTCTTAGTAAGTCCTAATTTATTTAATAGTAATGCCAAATGTGATGAGGGTAATTCTCAAATACCTATGTTTCGTGCAGGTCATTACCCAGTAGCGATCCAGATTCTTTGTTCTTTAAGCTGTAATTGCATCATTACATGACAAATTTGCTGAAAGGAACTTCTCTGATATTTGCGTTTAGCAGTTACAAAATGTGTTTTTCTAATCAACTGGCTTTATTTCACATCCACAGGGACGCACAATGATTTTTTATCCGTTTATATGCCGGTAATTTAACGTACCTTATAAAACTATCGGTCCAGTCCCTTTCCATTCCCTATTTCAACCAACATTTGTCTCACTTTTACACTGGACTTTCCCTTACCTTTCCCCATTAGACTAATTACTTACCTACATCTGTGTAATGAAAACCAACTTGATGCACTATTTATCCTCAGTTTAGTTCATAAATCAACCTCTACATGTTTCGTGCATATTTGTAGCCCATCATCAGGAGTACAACATGTACCAGTTGTTGTATATATACGATGTACCTCCTGATGATGGGCTACAAAATTTGCCCGAAACATGTAGAGTTTGACTGGCGAGATAAACTGAGGATAAATAGTGCATCAAGCTGGTTTTCATTACACAGATGTATCGAGATGCACGCTCAACAAAACATAAAATCTACCTACTTAACTTTACCTACTACTACCTACCTAATACCCCACCTACCTACCTACTTACCTGGATACCAAGATACTGCACCCAGACAACCCGTTTTGCGCATGGTAGAGTGCAACACGGTACAGTGTTTGCACTGCGCAGAAACTAGAGTACTGTTTTAGGTTTCTGTGACTGTGCATCGTGAGCAAATTGTGAAGTGAGAGAGAAAACCAACAAGATGCAACAGTTAGATGTTTATTTGTAACAATTTCTCAACATGTTTCGGGCATCATTATGCCCATCTTCAGGAGAACAAGACGTGTGTTACCGCACGTGGTGTGCTGCGCTGGTTCTGCTGGATGCGGTTGGTAGCGGTTGTGGGGCGCTGCGTTGTAGGGTGCGAGCACTGTGAAGGTTACTGTTCGACTACTGCTCGACCCAACAACGCAGCGCCCCACAACCGCTACCAACCACATCCAGCAGAACCAGC
>Ga0131853_10011463_pt1 | contig 16229 bp, 5 predicted proteins | sample TergutLab28metaG_FD_92764 | JGI IMG/M metagenome (GOLD analysis project Ga0131853, IMG submission 92764) | Labiotermes labralis P1 segment gut microbial communities from Petit-Saut dam, French Guiana - Lab288 P1 (version 2) (version 2) | ecosystem: Host-associated > Arthropoda: Insects >...
GCAGCACACCACGTGCAGTAACACACGTCTTGTTCTCCTGAAGATGGACATATTGGTGCCCGAAACATGTTGATAAAGTGTTGATAATAAACATCTAATTGTTGCATCTTGTTGGTTTTCTCTGTCACTTCACAATATATTCCAGGACTTATTTCACTTGAAGGAAGACTAAGTACAGATTTTTGGACAGAAAAATTACATAAATTGAAGTAATTTTATAATTTTATATCATATTTAAGCAACAAACTAATTTTAATGTATTAAAAAATAATATTAATTGTAATTTCAATAACGTTTATGCAGAATTCCTTTCACACAAGTTGACTCATCAGCTGCACACGACGAACAAACTAGTGAGCTCCTTGAAGTTGGCCAATAGCTAAGGCCGAAACATGTAGGCACAATGATTAAGAAATAAAATCATTGTGCGAACGTTGGTATTAAATATTATGCATATAACATACTTGCACGGGGAGACGTATAATATTAAATTGGAATTCTTGTTTGTATTCTAATATTTACGTTTGACATTGTAATAGGTTGGGTTGCGATGAATAACCAGTAATTAGAGACATAAGTCATTGTTGGCTCTGGAAATAAGTTTTGTCTGTTTACACTTGAACAAAATGTTCGCAATTGTATTGACCCCAGAGTTAATTAATTGACAAGTATTAGAACACTGTAGAAATGAAATGTCTATTGTTACTTAGATTTAAACTTTCAATTGGGACTTACATACCAAGGCCTTTAAGGAGACGACATAAAGCAACAGAGGAAATTCCACGTTTTCCCTTACTGACAAAACGAACCTACAAAAGGAGAAGTGATTCAAAAAGACAAAAAAAAAAAAAAGTAAGACGGGTAGATAAAGAAGTGCGAATACATTAAAACAGTAGCAGGGTAGGGGAAGGGGACGGTTGCAGTAAAGAGTAACAAACAAAAGAGGAAAAGTTGCAACGTGTTGGAGAATAAAGAGAAATCAAACATAGGATGCCCAAAAAATATGTGTGCAGAAATGTTAACATTACTTGCAACATGACAAATCTCCCCTTAAACAAAAACGATATTAAGAAAAGGAGAATTTAATTTCAAAATACTTGTGCAGAAGTAACCTGACGATGATCAAGTGTTTGGACCTTCGAGAAGCTTTTGTTTAATGAGGACCGTGTGGTCCGTTTCTCGTTATGGCCCTACGTTTTGCCTGTCAGTTGTGTGGTGGCTATGATTAATGCGATGCCATGACATTCGACTGGACGGCCTGATACAAAGAAGAAGAAGAAGAAGAAGAAGAAGAAGAAGATGATGATGAAGAATTAAAAGACGCACTGTATGAAGTGTTCATTAGAGGTTATAAGTTGGATATAATGACTAACTTAGCTGCAACAGTGACACTACAATTCAGCAGCATTTACATATATAATCGATTCGTTTTGTTATGTTAATCTTAATGGCTTAATCCGTTGAAGAATTGTATTTACTGTACGCACCGCCGTCGCTGAACCGTGTTTTCAAATGGATGGTATCTTAACACGGATGAAAGGCCGTTATTTTTATTTAAGTACAGAATTTATACACATTTATAAACATTATACACGTTCTCTATATGAATTTTTGTTTTTCGAACGGCTAAAGATCTCTTCACGTTCCTTCAAAACTGTAGGCCTGGAAACCCTACTTATGGAGCGTCGCGTCATAGTATTTATTAATAATTTTGGATTAATCCCAGGATACTCTTTTCTTCAGGCGCGTCGGCTCAATTACGGGTCACGGTATCCATTTACGGGGCTCCGCGATCACAATCAGACACACCACACTCGGTAGGACTCCTCTGGACGAATGAACAGACCGACTCATAGACCTCTACCTGACAGCACATAACACTCACAAGAGACAGACATCCATGACCCCGGCGGGATTCGAACTAGCATCCCAACAAGTCAGCGGCCGCAGACCCACGCCTAGACCACGCGACCACTGAGCTCGGCAGTCCTCAGATACCTAAAGTATAAAACACATAGTACTTAAAAAGTTTTGTGATAATGAAATTCCTTAGCCCGGTTTATCACTGTTAAAAGGGCGCGTTATCACAGACTTCATAATTTAATCGATGCAGCGTCATGTAACAAGCAAAATCATTTATTTACTTTATAACTATCTACCTCCATGTAGTACAGACCTTCTTGAGAATCTGACAGTTCATTTTCGAGTGAAGAAATTCCCCGCATTTTATAGAACCCAAATTTCAATACCATTTCACATTAGACCGCCACTTGTTTCTGTCTTGAACCAAATCAGTCAAGTTCAGCCACTCTATCCGATCACCTTTAATTATTAGGATTTGAAATTGTATAAGTACGAGGTTTTTGTTTACAACTGTCATTTAGATAGAAACCTTCGAAAAACAGCGCTGAGTTGAGCTGAATTTTCCACTTAAAATATTCGTAAAAATCTAATTGACTGCCTGCGTCACGATGAGAAGGTTAGACATATATGTAATTGCTTTTCATATCATCAACTTCCCCAGACAAATCATACCTCAAAGTAGGCCTACGCGTCTTGCAGTAGCATGTGACTACCCTAATCAATTTCCGATGGCATAATACTTTCTCATTTCGATACGACGTTCTTCACTATATCAAACTGCTTGCTTTCTGATCTCATGATTAAGGAAGATTATCAGGCTTGTAGATCGAAATTAATTTCTCTCTAGTGTCAAATTTATTGCTTATGTTATCATTTGCGTTGTATAATATTCCGTCCTCAAGAAGCGGTCGGTAAAACAGTCTTTGTCTCTACCTGGCCAGGTAGTAGCTCTGCTTAACGTATGCAGCTGCCTCTCAAGAAGTCATCATAACATGTGTACTTATTGAGCCTGTGGTTTTATTTAATCCCTCGTGTTGTGTAATGTATGACAGTGGAAAAACTGGTTTATACGGGAACCATGGCCGGATATGTTTATTTTCACGATAAAAGTTTAGCAGACTTTGTACTAAATATTTTAGCCTCTGAAAGCCGAAATGGTATCAACATGTGCCACGTTCTGTAAACTCTACAAGTTACCAAACAGTGTATTTTTAGTTTTTAATTTCATTTTTACTTTAAATGTTAACAACAAGTGGAACACGCTTTCGATGATTTCTGTCGGTCGTACACATGCTGATAGAAGTGAGTGATCACTTTCACGCCTGCGCCGTTTTGCCACTGGGGAAGGGCATTCCAACAACCCGTCCAAGCTTCAGGCCATGTGTAGCATTAAGTAATTTGCTACTTTCCTGAGGTCAGCGTTTGTGGGTCTTCTGCCAAACCCTGAAGTTCAAGACCAACCCCTATCGGCTGTCCACGACTGCATAGGGTACGAGGGTCTAACCTCTTTTGGCAAAGGGCCACACTCATTAGTTTTAACTGGTTCATGGACCACATGAGTCAAAATTACAATAAGTATTAGACCTAACCTACTGAATTATTGTGTAATATTTGTAGTATATTATTTACGAATGTGGCCCCAAGCCATATAAACAACATGACCGAATTCATGCGGCCCGCAACCCGCTAGTTGGAACACATGGGTCAGGAGAAAATCATAACTGGAAGCTTATCCGTCCAGTAACACCATAACAATAGAAACAAGCAGCGAACCTTACCAGAAATACTATCCAATATTTCGGCGTGCGAGATCATTTGATAACACACCCACTCCCACGGAGCAGCAACAAAGACGTACTCCGACGTCACCAGTAAATATACAGTATCCCATAGCTCAAAAAAAAAACCAGACGGTAACGGGACTCATGTTTCCAAATGGTGAACAGCAATGCACCGTTAATACATAGTTTGACTTTTTAGACACAACTTGTATAATATATTTTACGAGACAAATGATCCAATTTTATGTATCCCACTCTTGTAAACACAATTTGCACGTCACGCCCTTAGAGACAAACGATTTAATGTGATGTATTCCATGGATGTAAACACGATGGGATCCAAAATGTGCATAGCATCTTGTGACACAATTGACAAAATAGGCCTGAGGATGACTAATCTATAGTCGAAACATGTAGCTTTATAATTACCTTGAGTAATAAAGTGATTATGTTGACGTACACTATTTAACATTATATTACACAAAGGTTAATTTACAGGATGTCTTCCACATCCTCTCAATGGACAAGCGTCTTATTGTGTTAAAATTAATAATAATAATAATAATAATAATAATAATAGTGGTGGTGGTGGAGATGGTAGTAGTAGTAGTAGTTTTGTGACGACCATTGTGCTGTGAAACCAACCAGTTAATGAATGAGAACCGAACTGACCGAATAGCCACGTGCCGTCGTTCGCAGTGTAGGAATATTGAAGCACTCCGTCGCCAACACACGTTACTCATGGAAACCAAACAAACCACAGTCTGACGTCACACACAAACCTAGCTCTGTCTTAACCAAGAGTGTACTGTCATCTGGTGACAACATGAAAACCAAAGTGTTACGTCACGCACCAACAAAGCCCTAAATGAACATTGGAAAAGTGGTAAACATGGCAACCGCAGTGTGACTCATCCGTTCACTCACTCACACAAGAGTGTTTCATACAGAAACATTATTGTTGTTGTTGTTGTTGTTGTTGTTGTTGTCGTTGTTTTTGTTGGTTGAGTTGGTATAGTGATAGGCCACGGATGAGACGTCCGTAGAATCGAGGTTTGATTTTCGGCAGAAGACGACATTTTCTCATCTTTTCAATACCCGAACCGGCTTTGGGGCCCACCCCACTTCCTTTCTGTGGTTGCTGGAGACGCTTTTCTGAAGGGTAGAGCCGATTACTCATTCCATCGAATGGCGTAGATAATAATGCTTTCAGGTATGTTGCCACCTCCACATGTGTCCTAATGGCTCAGAGATTCAGGGACAAATCTGCGTACATTATTATTATTATTATTACAAAACCAACTAGATGCAATAATTTCTCATATTTATTTTTGGAATAAAACTGTACATGTTTCGGACAGTTCCTCTGTCCATCATCAGAAGTTTTTCACTGTACACACAGCAATAGTACATGTCATTCAGGTCTGCTGACAGCTTGCAAGCAGGATCAGGATCCTGCTTGCAAACTGTCAGCAAAACCTGTATGACATATACCGTCGCTGTGCGTACAGTGAAAAACTCCGGATGATGGACAGAGGAACTGTCCGAAACATGTAGAGCTTTATTCCAAAAATAAATTTGAGATATTAGTGCATCTAGTTGGTTTTATTATAAGAATTTTTCACGATGCACGGTTACCTGAACGTCAAATTATTATAACTGTCTGCTGATACTGCTGCTATTTCTCAGGTTCCTACGAACGACAAAGAGAGAATTTATGAAAGGAAACGCTGTCAGGTGACAGCGATGTCTATTAGCACAGGTGAACATTACCAATCTGCCAAGAGTTGTTGTTACTTCTCCGACATACTGTGTGAAATAAGAATAAGTAAAATGTGAGACAAGTTGTATTGAAAGGGAAAAAGGGAGGTTAATAAAGAGAAATGGTGTACTGTTGAGAGAAAAGAGGAATAATAAAAAGAGGTACGAACCTGAATGAACAAACTTCTGGTGCGGAGAGGAGAGCCCCAACATTCCAACATGTCTCTCGCTGCTCCAACAAAATCCCTCGCAACTTTGCGTTCCAAACCGGAGCCATGCCAGACCAGTGCGATCAGTGCTGGATTCTGAGTTGACGGTGGCGGATTAAGACGTGTCTGAATTATTACTATGCAGACATAAGTAGCTATGTTTTATGTTACTGAGAGCGAAGGAATGTCTATGGAAATGAATTGCGTGTTCCCCCTTGTTGGCTGTCCATACCTTCTTCAATATGTTAGCAGATATCCACCGTAAATTGGGGCCATTTCATCCATCTGTAACCTGGGGACGTACCGTGTTGTGGTGACAGTGGAAGAACATACAGATTTCTGTTTAATGTAATTTAATCTTCATATGAAATAACTGGCGGGAAAACGGGAAATTCATGACTAGCTAGGGACGTACAAGCTTCAGAAGAAGGACTGTGCCCCATTAAGTTATTGCATACTTACTTACTTACTTACTTACTCCATGGTGCTGCGTCCTTCTTGTAAAGCTAGCTGATATGCAGCTTGTCAAGAAATTCCCGGCATTTCACGGAACCTGAAGGTTCATTTCCGCACTCACAAGCGTCCGCCACCCATCCCTGTCCTGGGCCAGCCCAGTCCAGTCCATATACCCACATCCCACATCCTGCAGATCCGTCCTAATATTATCCACCCATCTACGCCTAGGTCTCCCCAGTGGTCTCTTTCCCTCCGGTTTCCCCAGCAAGATCCTATAAATTCCCCTCTCCTCACCCATACGCGCCACATGCTCAGCCCATCGCATTCTTCTCGATTTTATCACCCGCACAATATTTAGTGAGGAGTACAAATCATTTAGCTCCTGGTTATGCAATCTCCTCCATTCCCCCGTTATCTCTTCCCTCCTCGGTCCAAAGATTCTCCTCAACAGCATATTTTCATACACCCTCAGCTTCCTTTCCTCCCTCAATGTCAGCGACCAAGTTTCACACCCATACAACACAACAGGCAAAATTAATTAAATTATTGCATTGGTTGCGTAATTGAGGTAAATAATTAGGTAGTTAATTTGGCTGGTAGTTTGGATCTAACTACCCAGTGAGTAATACTAGTTGAGTAGATTCTTACTTACTCCATGGAGCAGAGTCCTTCTTGAGAAGCTAACCGGTTCTCAGCTATTCAAGAAATTCCCATCAATTTATAGAACCCGAAGGTTCATTACCTCCTTCACAAGAGCCCGCCACCTGTCCGTTTTTTGAGTCAGATCAATCCAGTCCATTCCCACCATCCCACTTCCCAAAGATCCATTTTAATAGTATCCTCCCAACTACGTCCGAGTCTTCCAAGTGATATCTTTCCCTCAGGTTTCCCGACCAAAACCCTGTATTCACCTCTCCTCTCGCCTCGCCCATTTGTGATACATGACCCGCCCATCTCATTTGAGTAGTTTCTAGCAGTAGAAAATAAAGTGTTACTTTTCCTTTATGCTTTTCCTATCTCATTTTTATTGTTAATATGGCAAAAGAAAGTACTGTTTCTGCAATAATTTTTTGCCTCCAAAGGGGTTTTTGGTTTTAAGTATTTTTCTTTTCAGATGTTACCACGAGTTGTGCCTAAGGAATGCGCTAGTTGAGAAAATTCTGTGGAGGTGCTACACAGAATTAGTAGCATTCTATAAGGGGTAAGCCGTACCCTTCTACAAAACACTTCAGTATTCCTGTTTAAGATGCGATACTAATCCATTGCCCTAAAGCTCTGTGCTCCATACTTCCGTGCAGGCAGCCTATTGAACTAGAACAAACCCACATGCCAGGGTACCTTATGTGGTACGTCAAGACATCTTCTTTAGTCTAGTAATTAATTCTGGACTTGAAATTTAAAATTCTCCCATAACAACATTTTAGAAACAAGTTATATAACAACTAGAAGAAAATTTACGTATTAAATTTCGATGTGGCAAGGTTGTCTAGAACACAGATCAACAGTGCCAGGAAAATTCGGTTTCTCTTTCATTCAAAGACCGAGAGTTGGTTTGTAAGTTGGAGAGCCTTCTCTCTGTCGGCGGAACGTGGAACGTCTCATATGGATTGTGACTGTCTATCTGTCTGTCTGACTGACTGAATGACTAACTGCGTGAATTTCAAACGTTGAAGAACAAGGGTTGTAGTTTGGTTACAGAAGAAGGGAAATTAACAATTTTAACTCAAAAATCTATTAGGAAGAAATTCACTAGGAATCATTAGGCAAAAATGAGATGATATTAGATCGAATCTTGAAATAACTAGGGCATGGGAATACAAAACGCATTCAGGGGAAAGACGGAAACACTACGGCCCTTCGGAAAGTGGGTAACCCCAAACTAGTCTGTAGGGTGTCATAGTATAGAAAAACACCAGCTGTCATCTGAGTTCAAACCGATTTTTAACGAAAGAGCCTAAGTATTTAAAAGATATGTCCTAAGGGTTCAAATACGAAGAATATTCAGACGTTGTATCACGCAATTAAGCAATATTTTGTAATTTTTCAGCGGCCATCCTATGCTATGGAAGGCGGCTCAAAAGTTTAATTTTTCTTAGCAGCAACATCTGTTCTGAAACTGTTTTAATTTCTAATAGTTCTGTAAGCAAGGTTATCTCACTTTGAAATTCCATACACGAATACATTGTTTGAAATCAGTGCCATGCTGGTGTAACAGTTCTCTGTAATATTTTGGTAGGAGCTAGAAAGGAAACATTAGTTTATTCATCTTTCACAAATACAATTTATTTTCAAGAACACACGTGACGTTATTGACAATCACGCACTGAAATCTAACCTTTGTCACACAACTTAGGAAATTAGCACACAGAAATTATGTATATGAGATTTGAGGCTGTTAAAGTAGTGACGTTGAAAAATATGTTGTTCTGGGATGTGAAGCCGTGAGGGTTGTTAGAGAGGTAGCAGTGTTACGTTGGGGTTCGCTACTTTCATTTGCGTGGTATAAAACCCAAACAGGGGTTTCCTCTGGGAGGGGTTGGTACTACTGTACATCGGAGAGCCATAATCTTTTCTTCATACTTCTCAAAGTCTCTATTTCCATGTCCCCTTCCGCAAACCCCCCCCCCACCCCAGGAACTTCAAAAGCCCTGATTTTTGCTCAAGACACATATCTGAGCCCGCTATGAATATAGAAACAGCTGGCCTGAGCAAATTTAGGGGCTTTTCAAACGCTCAGAAAATACAAATCAGGAATGGTAAACTGACATTTATAAGAATATTTTCTTTTACTGTTATGTTCAAGGAATATTGAATAAAACGAAACGGTTCAGAAGACGGGAATAGGTAAACTGTCCTTTATAAGAATATTTTCTTTTACTGTTACGTTCAAGGAATATTGAATAAAACGAAACGTTTCAGAAGACGGGAATTTTGGGTTTTTTTTTTCTTAGACGCTTCTACATATTCGGGGATAATAATTAGATACAAAATTGTTCCTGTGCATGTTATAAATTCCACTCATTCGTATCCTAGACACTAGATGGAGATGAGTGGTCAGATTTACGCTCCGGCCGCTTTATGCCAGGGAAGAAGCCTGGGACGCAGAGGATTTTAGACTGGTTGGGACTCACAGTCGGTCTGAAACCTTTGGAGACGAGATAGAATATTTTGCCCCTTCCGCGATTTAAACCACAGTTCGTGACTGCTCTATTCCATTTCTCCTATGTTTTGGTATAGTACAAGAAAATTATGCACTTCAGCTAACTTCTTAGTACATCATGTAAACTCATCAGCTATTTCGGCCAATAAAACATAAGCACTTGATAAAGACTGGTTGGGTGAACTGACAGATGGCGTTAATGATGGCGTGGCTATATGGTCTACGTGTTTGGAATTATGAGGCCATTTTCTAATGTGGGTTGTGTAACGATGATTGATAGCAGATATCGGACTCCGGTTCCTCATTTTTTCTGGTAAAGCAGAGTTTTTCTTATCCGTCCGCATCTGCCGGCATTTCGCGGTAAAAGGCATATGAACCCAGTTATAAATCTTCGAGAATGACTTGCAAGTTTAGAAGAAACCTGGAACAGCCCACGAGGAAAACGAGCCACGATCTACGAAAGAGCTTTGTGTGTATACCTGCATTCAGGTCTCCTATATACACTATACAGATTCCCGATTATATAAATAATATACACAGATATTAGAATAAGCTGCAGTGAGTAGGAATCAAGTCCTGAATTTTCATAAATTAACTGTATTGGAGTAATGATATTATTTCTTATACCAGGCATCTGTAATACAAAAGTAGTGTATAAATAGACAGTGATATATCAGTCAAACACAACAAACCTTTATTATTATTTTTTTGAAGGGGGCCACCCCGTTGTATATCATCAATATTTATTATAATTAGTACCGTCAATACACAACATCTATAAAAACCAGGTGCTTATTTACAACTGTGTTATTCTTGGCGACATATTGCGGCCGTTAAATGGTGTCCACTCCCTAACAACCTGTGACAACGCACACCAATAACGGACTCGATAACATAGTTATAAGAACCGGGAGTCTAACTTGGTGAATAATACAACGAACAGATATCAGTCACACAAATGTAATATTTGTGCTTACACACAAGGGAATAATAAGTGTTAGCACTCATCTACTGAGATAACGACACACGTTCACACCACCATCTATAACGAGTACCGTGAGGCCCCTACAAACACGTTTGGAATATTTATCATTTTACCGTACTGTTTTAAATGTTTTATTCAGAACCAAGAATTCCACAATGTATAAAGTTTTAATGTAAAAATGGGATCCCATTGGATAACAATTTTGGCTGTACATTAACAACATTTTTTGACGTTTTGCTGACCGTGCATCTCAGTATATTTATCTCAGTAATTAACCAACTTGATGTACAAAATTGTTGTTTTACAATAAGTTTATATCATGCCTCTACTTGTTTCGAGCACATGTGCTCGAAACAAGTAGAGGCATGATATAATTACTGAGATAAAAAACTTAACAACATTGTTCTAAGTTGGCCTGAGGATAGCCGTTTAAAGGCCGAAACATGTTGCCAAGAATAACCGAGTTGTAAATAAGCATCTGGTTTTATAGATGTTGTGTATTGACGGTACTAATTATAATATAAACCTTTATTATGTTTATTGTTGTATTAGGGCAACATGTTTCGATTCTTATACAATCGAAACATGTTGCCCTAATACAATAATAAACATAGTAAAGGTTTTTGTGTTTGACTGATACATCATTGTATGTTTATATATGTGTTAAACACTTCGGGATGGCAAACATAAAACAAAATTAATGCCTATACCTAGAGAATACATCACACTGTTAACACTTAACGTAGTGAACCAACAAATGCACGTCGGTAAAATATGCTTTAACACATATTATTGATCACCTATGCTTTAACGCATATTATTGATCATCTACGCTTTAAAACAGCAATCACCTACATGTTGCAGCATATTTTACCGATGTACATTTGTTTCTTTACTACATAATTGTAAATGGCCCTTTGACGCACGGACACATTACGTACTAAAGTTTTATCATATTGGTACCCTCTGCTTGCTTTTTCACTTAACTCTATAAATACAGTAAATCATAAAGCCACACTTCAGTGACATAACTGACACACGCAATTTTGTGCACTCGAAGAATAAAACCTAACTAATAATAAAAATAATTATTATTATTTTTATCATTAAACTTAGTTTCTAAAATCGACAGAACCTGACACCACACATCTTTATAATAAGTAATTAGTGATATAATACTGAGTGCTTATATTTCCTGCAAGTGCCAAGTGTACCAACATTTCTTTAGGATCAGAAACTTGTATCTTTCACAACCGTCAATAATATGATACAAGACACATTTTGCTCTATCCGTTTCTATCGTCAGGTGTGAAGATGTGACGGCGTTTACTGAGCTGTTTCCGTCAGAAAGATGTGTTCTCAGTTGCTGAAGGATGTGTGATTGAGGGCGGAAGTGAACTCGTGTTGTTAAATGTTTCGGTTGTATTCGGAAAAAAAAAAGATGATGGACAAAGTCCAGAAGCCGTAACACTACGTGCAATGTAGACTGACCGTCACCAGAACACACTGCGTGACTCCCTGAGAAGCTCGGGATTGGAAATATTGCATAAAGAAAAATCCGTTATTTGTACTATTCAACAGACCTTATAAACGGCTATGTAATCAGCTCTCTCTGATTATGTCTACAACAGCTATGTAAACATCTCGCTGATTATGTCTACAACAGCTATGTAAACATCTCGCTGATTATGTCTACAACAGCTATGTAAACATCTCGCTGATTATGTCTACAAAGGGTTGCCGAAACATGTAGGAATACGAAATTTAAGATTTCTGCACTGGCTGGAAATAAAACAAACCTGTAGAGATATTAGAATGACCGACTAAATGGAGGTGGGATACACGGAACGTTTCAAAGTTTGAAAAACTCTGGTACAGAAACATGAAGGGAAATGGCTGCTTGGTAGAAACAGACATAGATGGAAGGATAATACTAAAAAAATAGGTTACGACAGGGTTAACGGGTCTGATACCCCCAGGGGTGGACTGTTGCTAACACTGTAATGAAAAATAGGGTTTACATAAAAGGCCTTTGATATACTGTCCAGATGAGCGACTGTCAGCTTCGTAAGGACGTTCTTACAAAGAATGAATGCTTTGGTGAGTTAATTTGTTGTGAATTTAAATAGGGGCCGATAGATAGCATTTCCTTCCAAACGATTTACCTCCAGAATATATTGGGTGTAATTTCATATGTTTATTTGGGATTTAAAGTACGTAGCCAGGAATTTAAGTTACAGGCAAAAAGTATAATGTAGTCACTATACTCCGCTGTCAGTCCGTAGTGTATTAACTAAATATTATTCTGTATACTACATAATCGTGTAGCTACAAACTAATAAGGGGATATTTCTTTGGTCTAACGAGAAAAAAGGCAAACTTTCTTCTTCACTAACCCCCGGACTGCTCTGACGATATACTTGAATGGACTGAAATTGCATAAACAATGAAGTAATGCACGCATTTCAGTCCATACGATCTACAGTTGAGCTCATGGTAAAAAGTTTCTAAACCTTTGTGTGAAGCTTGAAAGGAAAAAGTTCAAGAAGTGCGTATTTTGCAATGTACAACTGACGAAGCATTAGTATGCCATTAACAAGTTCTGATTGCCCGGAACTCCTCCTTCGGCAATACCACATAAAAGGGAAGCAACATTCCTGAAGAAGCATTCTAACCACGGCACAAGTACAGGGCTAACCTGATTCACAACTACACGTTAAGTTCTATCGACTCGTCTCGTCCCCTCATACACCCGGTTCGTGTCTCGCTCAGCTCGCCTCCATCTGATAACGGCTGATGCGTCACCTTATCTCTCACATCAGGCCGTCAGCGCACCAATTAATGACTGCGAGAACTTGAAGCTTATTTCTAGACCTTCAGAAGCATATGTGATAAACAGAGCTAATAATATTATAGTAAATAAATAAGTGTTTAGTATTAACATAATATTAGCATATACTTCCTTTATTTAATTTGTCCTTTCTTACCTTCTACCCGTCCTCCAATCTTCTTTGTCACACTATGGTCACTTTGACATCCATCCGTGTGTAGTGAGTGCCACAAGTAAAATTAAACTGTTAGAGGATAAGTACGATATATCTCTTCTCTCGTCAACCTTGAAACAAATAAGTACACTCAAACGGGAGCCCTTATCTATGACAGGTTTATGTCTCCAAATAAGTCCCCATTTCACTGTCTTGGATATTTACGTATGGTTACTAATGCGTGCCTCGACATTAAAAAGTTACACACTTATATGGCACGAGATGGGGGAACAGTGTTTATGCATGGCCTGCTGAACAACCTGTCTTCACATAGGTCACGTGATGAATAGATAATAATTGTTAAAGCCATGCCTGATCTTTAGTTCTACTTTTATGATTTATAATTTGTAATGGAACACTGCCAGCTTGCTTTGAACTTTCTTTCTAGTTTAATTAATAATGTTCTTTTGAAACTGACAACACAAACAGGCCATACTCTTTCTAAGAGGAAGCAGGACTAGAATTCAAGGATAACGCTTTCTCTGATGTGACATATTATAGTTTCGTAGATAGGTGGCAACTTTTTTTTCAAGAAACTTTCTGCTGCCATTTTGAGAGTAGAGAATTCTTGTACAGAGTGCTAGTGTGCAACAGGACGGCGAGATCCGGGTAGAACATATAAAACTGCTCTCCTATTGCATTGTCTGTTGCTCCTACGAGTATTAACATTCTGCTATTAATATATTACATTTAGATCAATTAAACTTACAATCCAACAACAGTTTCAATTTAACTCACGGAGTATCATGCTGGACTTGTGCTTTACGTGACCATAATGTACCATTCTGGACTTGTGCTTTACGTGACCATGAGGTATCGTGCTGGACTTGTGCTTTACGTGACCGTGAGGTATCATTCTGGACTTGTGCTATACGTGACCATAATGTACCATTCTGGACTTGTGCTTTACGTGACCATGAGGTATCATGCTGGGTTTGTGCTTTACGTGACCATGAGATATCATTCTGGACTTGTGCTTTACGTGACCATGAGGTATCATGCTGGACTTGTGCTTTACGTGATCATGAGGTATCATGCTGGAATTGTGCTTTACGTGACCATGAGATATCATGCTGGACTTGTGCTTTACGTGATCATGAGTTATCATGCTGGACTTGTGCTTTACGTGAGCATGAGGTATCATACTGGACTTGTGCTTTAAGTGACCATGAGATCGAATTCTGTTTGGCAGATTTCAATTTCTTGCAGTTTCAAACGTGTTACTTATTAATTTTATCCTATTCTTCGGAAGTTATTATCTTAGGATAATAACATTGAGAAGGGGGAAGGGGGATGAGGAAATAAATTCGACCATGGGATTTGGGGATTTATAAATTTAAATTTACGAAGGCGGCAAGTTAGAAAAGGGGGGGGGAGACTTGTTTGAATCATCACTTAGTATACATGCGCCCCTTTCCCCCACTGTCACCTAAAATTTTTTTTCTCTTCTATTATCAACCAACAACTGCACTTACATAACTTTCACATAAAACACTTTAAAAACACTTAAAATCACTTCGACATGTTTCGATCTTGTCACATCATCATCAGGGAGCTTTGTTGTTCCTTGCTAAAGTTATATTACAATATTCACAATTTAATTCTTTTTTGCAAGCAACAAAGCTCCCTGATGATAATCTGACAAGATCGAAACATGTCGGAGTGATTTTAAGTGTTTTTAAAGTGTTTTATGTGAAAGTTATATAAGTACAGTTGTTGGTTGATAATAAAAGTGATTCTACAAAAATGCACGGTGCAACAATAAGATTTAAAATTAAAATTTTTATTTGCCCTTCTTCGACTCAGTAGCCCAAAAAAAAAATATTCTTAGGTAGAAACAGTATTGGGGGATAATTTACCCCTCGTTGTCCCCCAAATTACTTATATGTTTTTAAGTGTAACTGTCGACGTACAATTTGGTAGACGCAGCCTCAAAACTTGCACTTTCGCCGTGCTAATACATCGTATGTTGCTCTCTCTATGAACTGTGTAAATGCCAGAATTTGCGTACCTGGACCGACTGCTTCATTGTTTACTGCCATCAGACCGGAAGCTGGATACTATGAGTATTTCAGACAGCAGTCATAACTCATTAGTACAGTTCATGCTGCGACTGATGTGCGTTTGTAAAATATGTTTTTGTTTAAATGTAACATTTCTAAATTCCTGTTTCAATACGGAGAGCCGTGTTCGTGTTACTTTTAAAACAAAAACAATTTTACACGTTTTTGTTAATTAAGAGTGTATAAATGAAAGAGACTACAGTTCGAGTTGGCTCAAGCTATGACGCTAGTAAGTTTTATTCTGGAGTCCCTGTCTCCAATATAGGTCGGCATGAGACTATCCAGGGAGAGGTTTTACATAATTTTGATCACTTTCTGCAGGTGAATTTCGTGATGTTACCGTTAGATAGGCCGATTCCAGTTACCGTGCAGTCTAAGGCGTGGGTCTATGGCCGCATTATTGCTGAGATCGCTCGTTCGAATCCTGCTGACAGCATGATTTTGCGTCTCTTTTGCTTGTTGTGTGTTGTGCAGGTAGCGGCCTCTGCGACGAGCTGATCACTCGTTCAGAGGAGTACTACCGTGTGTGTGTGTGTGTGTGTGTGTGTGTGTGTGTGGTGTGTGTTTATGTGTGTGTGTGTGAGTGTGTGTGTGTGTGTGTGTGTTTTTTTAAATGTATTTATTACACAGCATGCCCCATTACACAGTAATATTACATGCTTTACATAACCTAAGTTTTAATTGACAGTCATTTCAAATCTGAAAGTTCTAAAGACTTAACAAATTTTACAAAAAAAATTTTGGTAATTATTAATAAGTGTTTCATTCGTTGCAGGCCAATTGTCACCAGTGTTTTTTATTTGTCTTATCATCTCATTTCTTTGGTTACGCAGTTTCTTGCACTTAAATATTAAATGGTCTACAGTTTGTTCTTCTTCTTCACATGGGCACATCCGATTGTCTGTTA
>Ga0131853_10011464_pt1 | contig 16229 bp, 11 predicted proteins | sample TergutLab28metaG_FD_92764 | JGI IMG/M metagenome (GOLD analysis project Ga0131853, IMG submission 92764) | Labiotermes labralis P1 segment gut microbial communities from Petit-Saut dam, French Guiana - Lab288 P1 (version 2) (version 2) | ecosystem: Host-associated > Arthropoda: Insects >...
ATAAATATATAAAATGCAACTTTAGAGGTTAGCGGTGCGGTACGACCACTATAGTTGACATTAGGCGTCAAAAGGTTAATAAAAATATGTTATTGTTGGATTTAGTTGGCTTTTTAAATTATTACAATTCAATATATATAGGTGAAGTTAAGTCACATGATTTATCTGTTTCTTATACTTCTGAATGGACACTTCAGATATACACGTTAACATAATAAAGCTCTACAAGACCGGGTGAGAATTTCAACATATTAGCTTTGTCAAACAATGAAGTGAATAATCCTGTGTATGAAACAATTACGTGCGTAACGAACAATTGAGAAAGTGGGATGAAAACAAGGACATAAATAGAAGACAGCACAACAATCTGCGCAACCAGAACATAAATCCTGGTGATTACAAACATTTTTGTGGACACTGTAAAACGGAGCATAAATGAATACCTCGTACAATTCCAACCGCATCCACAAAAACATCTACCGGCACATTAATTCTGGTACAATATATATTTGTAGGTTTGGATTAAAAAAAAAATTACGTTAAAATTCGCTTGGGTGTGAAAGTTTTCGCTCCACACCCGTCAGTATGGGTCACATCTAACAAGATGGAATCAGTGTTTGACCACGTCTCTGTATAATTAAGAGACTACCAAATATATGCAAGGGTTTGTTTGTGTACAGTCATTTGTCGCCTCCACCATAAAAAGAGCTGACATGCACATGCTTTACAAATGATAGTAAATAGTACAATAGTATAAATTATGGGGTCAACACGGCTTTTCAAATGACAGCGCAGTGTATCACTCAGTGATGTGCCATCACATATTGTACACCTGTTGTAGTCACTTTCGCGAAGTGCTACGATTACCTAAAGTGTCCGCCTGATAAGCACACAGGCCCGAATTTATTATCTTTAATGACAAAAGGGTGCGGGAAATTTTAGTTAGCCATGTGAAATTTCACGGAGTTACATATCAGAAATATTAATATAATTAAGCTATTACACGAGAGGAGTCGGTAGGTTAGAACAGCCAAATAATAACTAAACACGAGAATGTGTACGACATATCTGAAAACTCCCGGGTACTGGATAATGACGACGGCAGTTGTCTTATGAAACTGGCTGTTGCGACTGAAAATGAGACTGACTAGACACCCGTTACCCTGTCGGATGTTTAGAAATGTGAAGTTGTCCATGTCCACGACGTGAAGGTTTACAGGGCAAGCGGAGGTACAACTCCACTCATTCTTACCTTCGGCACTAGATGGAGGTGAGTGGTCAACTTCATGCCCAGGCCGCTTTACCCCCAGGCAAAGAGCTGCGGTGCCGGTCGTTCAAGAACCCACGTCCGGAGATTCAAACTTCAATAGATAGGTCTAACGACGCACAAACGTTTTCGATCTCCGCTACTGAAAATGGCTGACAAATTATTTCCAACACCCAACAGATACTTTAAAATTATATTTTTTTTATCTGGTGGGCCGGGTAGTTTAGTCGGTATAGCGACTGACTACGGGCTGGACGGTTCGGGATCGAATCCCGGTGGGGACGAGATTTTCCGCCGGTCCAGAGCGGCTCTGCGGCCCACCCAGCCTCCTGTACAATGGGTACCGTATCTTTCCCTGGGGTAAATTGCGGCCGGGGCGTGCTGCTGATCACTCACCCCCTTCTAGTGCCGCGGTCATGGAAGAATAGAGCTATACCTCTACCCACCCTCTGGACCACACCGAGCCTGTAACGGGATCACTTTACTTACTTAGTTACTCCATGGTGCAGAGTACTTCTTGAGCAGCTAACTGGTTTGCAGCTAGTCAAGAAATTCACCGCATTTCACGGAACCCGAAGGTTCATTACCGCACTCACAAGCGTCCGCCACCTGCCTCTATCCTGGGCCCGCCCAACCCAGTCCATATACCCACATCCCACCTCCTGGTGATCCATCCTAATATTATCTACCCATCTACGCCTAGGTCTCTCCAGTGGTCTCTTTCCCTCCGGTTTCCCCACCAAGACCCTATACACCCCCTTCTCCTCACCCATACGCGCCACATGCCCAGCCCATCTCATTCTTTTCGATTCTATCACACGCACAATTGGATGAGGAGTACAGATCATTTAGCTCCTCGTTATAACGGGATCACTTTACCTCTTTTTATTGTTTGTATCTTCCCTTCCCCTGCTACAGAATAGGTAGCTGAAATACAGAATAGTTGACACACTCCGTAATTAATCGCTGAGCTCCAGCGCCATGAGGGACGCATTAAGAGGAACGTTACACAAGACCACTCTGTACAATACAAAAAAAAAATATTATGACAGTGGCAGTGAGTTTTGTTGTACGGATGTTACAAGAGACTCATGAAAGAAAGTGACAACAAAATTTAAGCGTCCAAAATAAAAAATTTCATAATACATAATGACGTGGTTGCAGACACATGGCAGAGCAAGTAAAGAGAAGTAACCAATTTTGATAAAAGTAAGAGAATTTTCAGTGTTAAACAAAGTTAACGTGATCATTAAACGCCAAATATTGTAGTATGATCCAAGAAGCAGGAACTTTAGAAAGAGTTAGACAGATAAATTATGATAAACAGGCAGCGCAAGTCGAGGAAAAAACTGTGACGTTGGTAAGGAAAAACACAGAAAAAGCAGCTGACTTGTCACTGATGCCTGCCAGATTTTGACATCGATTTCGAATATCCGATATTGATATTTAGAGATATATGGAATTCTTAATATTGGAATTCCTTATAACAGCAACGGGACACATTGTGGTTGCAGTAGGAGGAATTCATAATATCGTGAAGCGGGTTGAAAGGTATGGGGGAGGTTCTGTGAAATATTATTCATAGATCCTTTACTCTGAAGCACTTACACAGCCAATATGAACTACACACCGAACGGAGAATTTGTACGTTTTGTCTAAGATTCTTCGTCACTTTTTTAAGTTTCATAGCAGCTGTACGGACAGTGTATTAATCTTTTAAAGCCTACTGGTTACGCCGAGGCACCAACAGGTTTATCATTCAACAACTGTACTTTCTGCCCACACTGTATTTATGTGTTTTGTGTTTATCTGAGGGCAAACAGCGACTTCTGCTCGATACAACATAAACTGATAGGTTTTTTTGACCGAGATGAAAAGTGTTTACTGCGCGGTACGGACTGAGTCTAAACAAAATAGTCTGGGCTTCGTCTTTAAATGGTTAATCTAGTCAGAAAACACAAATGTATTATACATTGTGGCTACTTGGTAATTATAATCAAGCTAACTAAATGAATAGTTCCTGGGTTGTATCACTGGTTGACGTTCCCAAGTGCAGCGTCTGTACAGTGAGCAGTGGTGTGTAACCTACGGGTGACTACCACCACCTCTAGGAGCCGTCAGATGTTCCACCCTTTGCAATTAAGTACAGTACTTTGCTGCAAGACGAACAAAAGTTCTGAAAGACATACGAAATTTGAAAGTGCTCTGCTTCACACAAAGTAATGATTATGTCCCTTCGAGAAGTGAGATGGGTAGGCAGGGAGTGGATTGATCTGGGTCAGGAAGGGGGACAGGTGGCACAAAATTCTGAATGCGGTAATGAACCTTCGGTTTTCATTAAAATGCGGGGAATTTCTTGACTAGGTGAGGACCTGTTAGCTTCTCAGGAAGTACTCTGTTGCATGGAGTTAAACACTCACTGAATTCGCCGGTTAAAGATTTTGTCCAATACCAGTCCAGCTCCTTAACTCCCATATTTATTTACATTACTTTTAACGACATTATCGGTAGCTCAGAGCACACAGGGTCTAATGATTGGATATTAGTGAGTAACGAATAGGCAAAGATATGTTAGAAGGCAGTATTAGCATGGTTGGAGATGATATACTTTTATTCTGAAGGGCACACTGAGATATACCACAGAATTTCTCTCATAGTGTTTGTCATTTGGGTCTAGATTTGAACACAGTGTATTCCGACTACTCAGGCTCTAGACGTGGCAAGTCTACATGTCGAGTATTAAAAAAAAGAAAGACGCTGGGTGTGAATAACGCAAAACCTTTTTGACAAGGTTAGCATCACCGACGTGATTAATACAATCACCCTCATTTTCTAAGTGCCCAACAGATGTTACGATGACAAATCTATACTTGTTATAATCCTACCACGGAAAGATGTCCCGCGAATCGGCCCCACTCAACATCCCCCACCAGCTCTCTCGTTCCTCACCTCCAGCATAAGCCCAAAATTTCCCCTCTAATCATTAAGTCATTCTGTTCCCAATAATGGTGACTGTGATGACCAGTGACAACTGTAGCTGGCGACTGGCACTTCTGGCCATCTTTCTTCGTGAAAGACACTGCAAAAGTGGGTAGAAAATGCAGAAGCCTCGCGATCCGGCATTCTCACCATCCATGGAACTTCTTTCTCTATGGCTTTGGTATAAAATGATATGAGCGAGCAGTAAGTGCATGCTCGTATGGCCGCTCTTCCCTTAATACAAATACGGACTTCACATTACGAAATTATCGGTTTTCCACAAAGCTGGTACAAACAGTATTACTTTACACCTCTTCGTTTCAGACAATACCACCTGCTGTGGGAACGCAGGTCTAGTTAGTGGGAACATAACCCACAATGACGAAACTATGCATAGTCACAGACATTTTAAATGAAGCCAGTGCATTCCAGAGGCAACCACGAGCTTTTCAGAGTCGGAAATCTTAAATCGAATTCTTCATATGTGGGAAGTCGAAATTTTGCAACCTGTCAGTCCTTGGACCTGTGTGATCGAATCGATTAATTATCACTAATGGATACTGCGATTGTAGATCGGTGAAACATTCAACGATAAGCCTAATATGACACGTTATTAAGCATTTTCGAGTTGTGTGATCAGAGTTACAAACTACTAGGAACAACGTTAATTTTCACTACATACGTAATGACTGAAGTCGTACATCATAGTGAACACAGTGTGCTTCTATTAGAAAGTTCTGTAGATGAATGTTGTATAGTGGTATAATCTTATGTTTATTGGACCATGCATCATTAATAGTTGAAGAATAAAAGACCAACTTCATATCACTTGTTATTTTATTTCACTTCTTATGTACTCAACAAGTTTCGGACATTAATATATCCATCATCAGCAGCTTGCGACTGTGCTGTTGAATTACCACATCGGTCGGTTTGTTCTCGGTTCGTTGTGTGTTGGAGATTCGGTGCGGCTGGGTATGAATAGCGTCCGTGTTGCAGGCTGAAGCACAAGTTGTGCTTCAGCCTGCAACACGTACACCACTCAAACCCAGCCGCACCAAATCTCCAACACACAAAGAACCGAGAACAAAACGACCGATGTAGTAATTCAACAGCACAGTCGCAAGCTGCTGATGATGGATATATTAATGTCCGAAACTTGTTGAGTACGAAGTGAAATAAAATAGCAAATGACATCAAGTTGGTCTTTTATTCTCCAACTAGTGGCATAACATCTGTTCACTGTAACAAATATAGGGAATAAACGAATAAACTGTGTAAGCAAAATGCAGTAGTTTAGTGTTAAACCCAGTGGTGTGCATGAACAGCTTGACTCTGAACGGTTAAAACTGAGACACAAAAATTTACCACCAACTAGCTGCAAAATGTTTTTATATTTAATAAACAAAGCTCCATGTTTCGGCGTTTCTTTCATTCATGCTGGACACTCAAGAGTATCTAAGCAACGGATTGTCCGATCCAGTTTAAATGAAGAAAACATGCCAACGCAATAGACGTTGGGATAAAAAGCAAAAGGTAAAGCAGTCCCGTTACAGGCCTGGAGTGGTCCAGAGGGTTCCAGGAAGTTAAGATTCCCATATTATATGACAACGGCACAGGATGGTGGTAAGGTTGTCAGCCTTACGCACCGGCCGCCTTTACCCCCAGGAAATGCTCCTGGTACTCGTTTCTGTTAGAGGCTGAGTCGACCCCAGGGCCATAGTGCGATCGGAAGGATTATGTCAATGAAAAATTCCAATGACACCAGCTGTAATCGAACCAGCGACCTTACGTTTTTTTAGCACAGCACTTTAACCACTGAGCTACCACAGTTCCCAGATGTTGGGATACCAAACATTAATTGTAATACTTTTAATAACTCTTTAAGATAAATTAAACAAATGTTTTAACATTATACCTACCTATCCATATACTGACGGCTCATCTATGTATGTATTTTTATTATATTATATTATATTATATTATATATTTATACAGCCTGCCAATTACCCATGACATTTAACCACATATGCTGTGCACATCGGCCAAACTTGTACCTCACTGAAGGTGGCCACGATATATGGCCGAAACATGTAGGAGTTTGGTATAATAAATGTAAAACATTGTGCATATTGTTGGTGGTGAGGTCTGTACGTATCAGAATACCGCATGGAAGGTGTACAGGGGTGCTGATAAGTCCTTAGCCCGACCTACTTCCGTCAGTCGTAGGACGGAATCGATAGTGTCGTTGGAAGCAAATCTACTGCTCAGATCAAATAACATATGCTTGCTACAGACTCTCAAGAAACTTTAGAGGGATGAAAAGCAACGTATATGTTTAATTTTTATGTAAGAATTATCAATTTGGGCTAAGGACTTATCAGCACCCCCTTTACAACTTCAAATAAGTAAACAGTTATCCGTCAGCACATAAGGTAAACTATTACCCATCAGCACATCACAAGGTAAACTGACTATTACACATCAGCACATCATAAGGTAAACTATTACCCATCAGCACATCACAAGGTAAACTGACTATTACCCATCAGCACATCACAAGGTAAACTGACTATTACACATCAACACATCACAAGGTAAACTGACTATTACCCATCAGCACATCACAAGGTAAACTGACTATTACCCATCAGCACATCACAAGGTCTCCATAAACTCCCGGTTTCGGCAAATGAACATTTATTTCAAAATTGTTAATCAATTATCCATAAATTTATAATCTTCATTCGCTTTTTGTCATTCATCCGTTCTCTTAGTTAGAATAAATTTTAGATATGAAAAAATGAAACTTGTTTTTGACTATGTGCAGGTACAAATGTTTCTTTTATCCACCCACACATCCGTACCTGACATACTGTCATTAATTCGGCATTTGATTTATTTTTTTGGCGTCAAGATGTTCAATGGACTTGAAGCGATCAATAACTGTCCACAGTGTTACAAGAAGAATCCGAACACAGTTGATTACGCGTATTTATAGTCGTGTTTCCGGCCAATCGTAAATACAGCGAGTCGAAAATTACCTGCAAATTCCTTACTAATTAACCCTACTGAATACAGCAAAGAAGACCACTTAATATAAAAGATGGACACAAGTCACTCCATATGTATGAATACATACATTTTATCTAAGGTTGTTTTCTGAATTTGAAGCATGCTAATAGTTTTTGTTGAGGCCGATTCGTTCTGATATTTATGTAATTAGTACAGAGAGTCAAAATGCCTAACTACATAAAGCAGAAACATCCTTGAAGAGATGGCAGTGGTTCGGATAGCCACAATTCCCCTGACGCTGTGTAATCCCAAAGTTCATTACACAGTCATCTATTACAGGTAAACGAAGTTAAATGTCTGAAACGTTAGAGATATTAAATATTTAGAGTACTAAAAAATATAGAAGATAAAAAGTAAAATCAGATACTTCATGGCTTCAAAGAAGAAATGAAAAAAAAAATACAATTCAGTTAGCAAATTAAACATTTAGCAACGCTGCGTCACAAAGCAGAGTAGCGCCCCACACACTAAACAAGCAGACGTCGTAAAGCCTGCTTTCCTGTTACACGGATTTAGGTTCTACATGTGTGTTAGCATTATTAATGTTACTTTAATTTATATGTGAAGAAATTTATGGGTAAACGCGCCAGCCCACCCCCTCCCCCCCGACACACACACACACACACACACACACAAACCCACATTTTGACGAAAATCGCACCGACTGAGTTCCAAATGAACACAATGAGTAAAGACTATTTCTTTATTAATTTCTGGAAACTATGGAAGAAATTTCTCATAAAATTAACGGCGCATCTGTTTCCTTTCTCTGCTCTCGGCGTCTAAGTTCACGTGCCCCCATCACTTTTGTCTTTGCAGGCCACATAAAATTTACCCTTGCCTCTTCTATCTCTTGTAAAACTCACACCCTCTTGCTCCTTTACGCTCTTTGTTTTCCTCACTTTCTTCACGTCTCATTCAATGTCTTCCATTAATAAGATATTCTATCTTCTCCTTTACTTCTCCCTTATTTTTTCTTCTCTTTTTTTTTTGCGTCTTCGTTTGTCTTTCAGTGTCTGTCCGTGTCTTTGTTTTGTCAGCGCGAGCATGGGAACTCGGAGAGCGACAAATTACTGCGGTAGCGCGATGCGTCATTCAACTGTTTCCTCAATCTTTGTCTAGGGCGTGCATTACGTCTGACGAGCACCAGAGAAGAGAACATTTTCATTAGGAAAGCTACAGCCGTCTGCATGATGGATGTTGGGTGCTGAAAACCTGAGCTTCATCTTTGTTTTTGGAACGGGTTGTATGCAGATCAGCTGACGGCATAACGAAAGGCGAGCATGACAAATTATAATCTATCTTCAGATACTTGATTATGAAGGCTCTCCTCTCACGGACACTCCACTGATAGTCTTCTGAGATCGGACGAAAATAATGGAAGGGTTTATGCTTTATGGATTCTCCAGACGAAATCTAAGGAGCAGTCTCCCTTGAGCAGCAAACATTTCGTCAACTAGCCAAGATATTCCCTACATTTTGTAACCACTACAGAAGGTCTATACTACCGCGTTCACATGAGTCCGCAAGTGGAACATACCCTGAGCCTAAAGAATACAATCCACACTTTCCATTTTAACATTTCTTTAAAAGCCATTTTAATATCATTCTTCCATCAACACCTCCGTCTTCCAAGTGCTCCCTTTCCTTCAAGGTTTCTCCCGTTAAAACACCATAAGCACCTATCTTCCGTCTCGACATTAGTCGTTTTTCCTTCACCTCCCATTCCTCCACGTGCGTGCGTGTGTGTGAGTGTGAGTGTGTGTATGTGTGTGTGTGAGTGTGTGTGCATGTGTGTGTGTGTGTGTGTGTGTGAGTGTGTGAAGGGGTAGGGTGATGGGGAAAGTCAGAAGCGACCTAACATCGTTCGCCTCTCTGAACGTCCCGCTCCTGCTGCCGTAATCTCTGCTAAGTATTCTTCAAAACTACCACGCGCTGTTAAATTTATCGCAAAGCTGCTCACATTAAAATCGTCGGCTCTTTTAAGATACATAATTTTGACGAACTGCGGAAATTGCAACAGGATGCACTGGCGTGTGACGAAGTAATAACCAATTACGGTAAGCTAAAAATTCAATTCTGACGCAATTTGGAACACTGTCAGTGTCCGGGTTTGAAAAAGAAATAATAATAATAATAATAATAATAATGTGCAAATTTACGAAGTGAACGTAAGAGGAGGATGGAATCTTCAGGCAATGACGAGCTTCAAAAATTGTAATCACGGGCCCAAACTTTGGGGGGGGGGGGGGCGAATAAATTACAGAGAATCGTGTAGGTTTCCCAGGATGTTATCTCAGCAGTAGTCAGGCACCGAGGTCACGGGAAGAACTCCATTTTTCATCTCCCAAGATAATGACAGCATGTTTATCTAAGGTGCTATTATCAACCGACAGTACATGGGGTCACATCAATAATACGTTCATCTCAAGAACAGCTGCCATGAGAACCTCTCCAATGTCGTCTACACGTAAGATAAATACAGTACGGGCAATGTACGTAAAATGTAACAGTAAAGCGCGTTCGCGTAACTAATGTTGCCGTGGAAAAGTAATACGTATTACATATTATGAGTGTGTATCAGTGTCAGTAGCACTAGTTATCCAGCAAGCAAATCGCATGTTTTCTACGCGTATTGTCATTTGTGGCCGGTCTGGCTGCACAATAATTTTCCATATTATCCCATAAACGGAACGATTTTCGTAAAAAAACATTTATGGAACACAAAATGTGTGTTTTGATATTCTCTACCAATTCTGTTTATAACATTTCACATTCTAAGCAGAATTACGCGAGATATTACCACAAATGTACAGAGGTCTTCACGTAATCTACCCACTATTATTGTCAGACTTTCCACAGTTTCTCGAGATATTTTCTAAAAAATCCTCAAACATAAAATCTAATGAAAACCCGTCCAATGGGAGCCGAGTTGTTCCGTGGGGACGGACAGACGGACGGGCAGACAAAACGAAGCTGATAGTCGCTGTTCGAAATTTTACGAAAGTGCCTAAAATTTCGTGGGTTTCACATGACTTCGTGAAACCAGAAATAAATGCCAAATTTTTGGTTAAAAACAAATTAAGGTGATCACTAATTTAGGTGACACTAAATAACCATACTAAATCAAATATGAAATTGTGGAGTGAACTCATCTGGCTTAGGTTACGTTACAATTGCGGGATTTTGTGAGTATCGATACTGCCACCGGGTAACAACCAAATTGCAGTTAATAAATATTATTAACATTGTGGTCTCGTACAGGAAACGTACGTCTCAACGTACGTCGTAATTGCGGACATTCCAATGAAAAATCTTTACCTAGGAATTTGTAATTGTCAACAGTACTAATTAATAGATGGTGTGTTGGGATGGTGGTAGTACTAGCAGCAGCAGCGGAGGTGGCGGTGGTGGTGGTAGTACTAGCAGCAGCAGCGGAGGTGGCGGTGGTGGTGGTAGTACTAGCAGCAGCAGCGGAGGTGGCGGTGGTGGTGGTAGAAGTAGCAGTAGTAGTTGTAGTAGTAGTAGTAGTAGTAGTAGTAGTAGCAGCAGCAGCAGCAGCAGCAGCAAACCAATCTCTGCACAGTGTTGGACAGGCCTCGAAGGTTCAAGGAAGTAGAGGTTCCCCCATTTCCAGACAATTGGCACGTGACAGTGATAAGGTTATCAGCCCTACGTACCGGCAGTCTTTGCCCCATGAAATATCCCTGGTACCCATGTCTATTGGAGGCTGAGTCGACCCCAGGGCCATGGTGCGGCCGGAAGGATTATGTCAATGAAAAATTCCAAAGACACGATCTTCCGGCTTTTAGCGCAGTGCCTCAACCAAACGCACCACCATGTGCCCCAATAATAAGAGTGGTAGACGTAGTAAAAGTTTCAATTTTCTTTATGCACTACATGAAGACATATGCAGCGTGAAAATGAAGAAAAGCTCCACACATTATTAACCTCAGCATTAGATAACAGTGCTTAGCTTCAACCCCAGTCGCAATACTGCTGTGATAAAGTCCACGGTGCCTACAAAATTAGGGGCTGAGAGATCCCCAAAGTCGGTCTGGAAGCTTTGGAGTAGAGACAATTCACGTGCAACTACAGAGAATCGAACCTCTCTAGTCATCACAGGTCTACTAACTGAGCTATCCTGCTTCTACCAGTATCAAAGGTAAAGGTAAAGGTAAAGTGATCCCGTTACAGGCCCGGTGAGACCCAGAGGGTGGGTAGAGGTATAGCTCTACTGTTCCATGACCGCGGCACTAAAAGGGGGTGAGTGGTCAGCAGCACGCCTCGACCACACTTTAACCCCGGGAAAGACCCGGTACCCATTTTACAGGAGACTGGGTGGGTGGGTCCCAGAGCCGGTATGGACGGGTGGAAAATCTCGTCCCCACTGGGATTCGACCCCGGACCGTCCAGCCCGTAGTCAGTCGCTATACCGACTGAGCTACCGGGCCTTCTTCCAACAGTATTAGGTGGGTAGCTCTGTACTTAAAAGTATAACATCTTCACTAACTGTACACACATCACTTTGAAAAATGAGGGAAACCTAAAGTGGCCCTGCTCCTCAACCACAACAGAATGAAGAACCATAAAACAGTGAAACTGAAGTTCCGCTCATTTTGGTATCTCGACTTGAGACGTAAATGAATGGTCAGACTCGCTATCCGACAGTCTAACCCACAGAATTCGATCTCCGGTCTTCAAGCCACAGTCAGTAGCTTTACCGAATGAGCTATTCGAAGAGATATATATGTATTTGTGCCAAATGTTATATTTTACTGAATGGAAATTTGTTAAGCGATCCCAGTCTATACATGTGAATCTATAATTTATTCACTTTTTATGCGTTTTCGCAAAATTGCGATAAGCGACTATCAGCTTTTTCATGTTTGTCTCTCCGTCTGTCCGCCACATGGAACAACTCGGCTCCCATTGGACGGATTTTCATGGAATTTGATATTTGAGTACATTTCGGAAGTACGCCGAGAAAATTAAAGTTTTATTAACACCGAACACGAATAACGAGTACTTTACATGAAGACCGATATACATTTTTGATATCTCGTTCAGTTCCTCTTCGAATGAGAAACGTTTCAGACAGAAGTTTTGGGGAAAAATCAAATCGCCTATTTTATGCTCAGCAACTTTCTTTCCAAAATCGTGGCATTTATGAGACAACATCGTAACAAAATAGTAACGCCGAAGAGGCTACAGTTGACAATACGGAGCATGCGCTTTTCATGCTGAACACCTAAAGCTACAAACACACACTCAAAATATGTAACACTTACTGTTTTTCTACTGTAACAATTGTTACACGAACTCGCCTCAATGTTACGTTATACTAGGAAAACAACTACATGTTTCGGCCTGTATTGGCCATCATCAGGTTGTTTAGGGAACTTACGGGCTAGCTATATGTAGTTGTTTCCATCACATAGTCATTAAATACACGTCAATGATTAAGTTGTGTTTGACTACATACCTTTTCCTAGTTTCACACACACAACGGGGATGACACACTTCCTAGATTTACGTTATACGTACATAGCCTGTCTTGTTTTTGCTAACGGTGACTGTCCGTGGAACACGGGCCTGTTGAACAAAATTATTTCGTGATCATCCCAACCGACTTCCCACTGCAGTGTACCTGGCCTATATTTGTAATGCGCTCAGATCGGTAGGGCCATACTTCATTCGTTCAGCATAATCATTAATCACTCCCAGTCATGAGAGATGCTGCGGAAATTAGCCCATTCCCGTGGCAATATTCATTCCGATACACAGACGCGTTAAAAGTTGTGCGCTCTATTTGACACAGGTGGTAAGTCTGAGCCTCATCTTCAACTCTGCCATACGCACACACACGAACACCTGAGTTCCTATCGCATTGCTTTCTTTTGCTTCAACGCATTTGTCTTCTGTTTAAAGTCTAATTGGTAAAATTATCGCATGCAGGAGATAGAACTCACCGTAATTTGCAGATACAATTCGAATTTTGGACAAACTGTCCCTTTGATAATTGTCATTCCCTGTGGCCAGTATCACTCTACCAATGTTTGCAGAATCACGATTCACTGATCTTCCATCAAAAGTGTATAACCTTAGTAACTGACAGCGTCATTAAATAGACCACTCGTTTTTGTATCTGTGTCTCTGTATCGATCTCTCTAGCTAACAGCCTGGATATCTAAGCCAGAGAAGTGTTTCGCTACGATCTAGAGGACCGCGGTTTGATTCTTAGAAGAGGCGGGATTTTTCTCTCCTCCATCATGCCCATATAGGTTACGAGAAACAAAAAGCTTTCTAAATAGTACGTACCGGAATTTATTTCTCTAATGATAATACAGACGTAGCGTAAAAAAGTTCATTAATTTTCATACAATGCTGCGGCACAGAACAAATGGTGCTATACCTGCATTCCCCCCATACTCCTCTACTAGCTAATGGAATCCTGTGCCTTTATTATATAGTTAAAATTTTTGATAATATTTTAATGCATATTTGTTACGCAGGAACGACACTGGTTATAATCCACACCGCCAAGCGCCATCTCTAATTACTAAAGCCTTTCCCGCTGGTTTCCCGCCTCTTTCTACATCGACTTCAGTCCACACTCAAGTCACCGTACTAAATTACTAGATATTACTGATATTATCTGTGGGCCGGTTAGCGTAGTCGATATAGCGACTGGCCACGGGCTGGACGGTCCGGGGATCGAATCCCGGTGGGGGGCGAGATTTTCCGTACCTGTCCAGACCGGCCCTGGGGCCCACCCATCCTCCTGTACGATGGGCACCGGGTCTTTCCCGGGGGTAAAGAGCGGTCGGGGTGTGACGATGACCCCTCAACCCCTTCTAATGCCGTGTTCAAGAAAGAGTAGAGCTACAACTCTACTCCACCTATGGGCCGTACGGTCTGTACTGAGCCTCAGTGCCTGTACAAGGGTGCACTTTACCTTTATCTTTACTCATATTATTTTATTAACAACCACATTACTCTCTTGCACAATCGGTACCGGGTCTCTGAAACGGTAGCGGCTTTGGTTTGACCACCTCCCTCCTTCCCTCTAGTGCCGATGAAGGAAATAGCAGAGCTACACGTCTACTCCCCATGGCTCGTTTTAATGTGAACTTTACTTCTGCACTTCCCGGTCCATACAAGGTACGCAGAAAGTAATTTGAAAAATTCAGCCTAACCTTCCACCGCCACAATTAAATTTTGCATTTGTAGTGGCGTTAACTAAGCTGTAAGGTATATATATATATATATATATATATATATATCTTGATTGCAAACACATGATCAATCTTGACACCGTCGCCCCCTTCGTTAGGCACGCAGCAAGAACAGCGTAACAGTTTAAACAAACAAGGGAAGTTGGTCTATGGAAAGTGGACTGGGAACGCTTCAAAAAGCAGGTCTCAGTCCACACAGCCAATGTCTAACATTAATCAGTCGAACAAACAAGCTCCTCCGTGCTTACCAAATAGTCTCTAGACAAGTATTAATACTAAAGAAGAAATTATTTTACTGTCAGAAATTATTCTTTGCCCGTAATTTAATATTATTCATATTGACCCACACATTTACATAAATTAATTTCACTATAAGGCAAAAGGCGTCATGATAAGTACTGAACCAAAGACAGAGGAAGTGACATGAGGCTGAAGAAGGGCACTACGACCAGTACTGGACCAAAGACAGGAAGTAACATGAGGCTGTAGAAAGTAGACAACGAAGAACCGCATGATTTTTTTAACCAGCTACATTCGGTTGATGAAAAGATTGGAATGTGTAGTAGGTCTGGAGAAATAACAACGGCACACAAATCTGGAATTGGAATACTGACTGGAATATACAACTTCATACATTTTTGAGTAGACGGAAAAATAACGTCAAAGTAAAACAGTGAAATATATAAAATTTGATGTGGACTGCATTCATTCACAGTCGGGACTGATTACCGTACTTTCGCAAGTCCATGCATGGATCCTAATCCCAGCCAGCTAAACTAGTACGTGAAATGAAATATGCAACACCGTTGACAGAACTAACTTCAATATTCTTTAGCGTAGCTACATGTTTCGACCTTGTAAGGTCATCAACATCATCTGGCTATCATCAGAACATTTAAAGAAATGTAAGCATTTCAAAAGCTAGAAATGATTCTTATGTTAGCCTGATGATGACCTCTCAATGCCAAAACATGTAGCTACGTTAAAGAATACTAAGGTTCGTTGTGTTATCGGTGTTATTTACTTCACTGTATTTATCAAAATACGATACACAACGGCAGGTATAACTTTACAAAAATAAGAGTACGTATCATCACATCACATGAATAACACCGATTTTAATATTGCACTCCCATACACATCTGAGTCTCGCATATTGCGTCTTCCACTGAGCTTTGCAGACTACAATTCAGAATTCTTCTCCATTATTAAAAATGTACGTCTGATCCAAAATCAGGAGGAAAGAAACATTCACCTAACTGTGAGTTTCAAACTGTACTACACAAATTTGTATAATATAGTATGCACCTTCAATACACAACATACATCAAACAAGATGCAATAATTACAATTAGGCACAAACCAGACACGTCCGACCACACCGACACAATAGCACCGCGCCACACTTGCAAGAATATACCTTTTTAATGATAAAGGGCTACTAATTGGGTTTTCGCATATCAGCAGTGATCGGACCTCACAACCTCTCAATGTACATCACACCGAAGTCTACTCCTTATGTAGTAAATCGAGCATCTACAGCATTATAACTAGTGACATCACACCACAACAAACGGTGAGTCTCAGTTATACTACACATATTTATGTTACGTACGTGAACCAGTGGTTCAGCCTACACTCGGATACCACATCACCAACAGACAATCCCG
>Ga0131853_10011466_pt1 | contig 16227 bp, 8 predicted proteins | sample TergutLab28metaG_FD_92764 | JGI IMG/M metagenome (GOLD analysis project Ga0131853, IMG submission 92764) | Labiotermes labralis P1 segment gut microbial communities from Petit-Saut dam, French Guiana - Lab288 P1 (version 2) (version 2) | ecosystem: Host-associated > Arthropoda: Insects >...
ATCGAAATTGGAGATATCGAAATGGGCTGTTAGGTTTGTATGGTTAAGTCCCGTGCAGTGTATCTTGTAAAAGAAGTGACTGATTAAATGGACAAAACAGAGGTTCGGGACGAACATATTACATCATCATACAGCAGAATAATTTCAAGCAGGCTATTCCGAGAGATAGAAGAAGAATCAGAGTTAAACGCAACAAAACTGGCAGAAAAGCCATAAAACAGACCTAATAAAATAATTCTACACAAATATCACAGACAGTCTCAAAACGAAAATTGGTATAAAAACAAATTCAAAGCTACGCTTTCAGGAAAAGGTGAACCCACAGCCTATCTACACCGATTCAAATTATTGGAATGTATAACATGTCCTTGTAGCAAGGGGGAATAGACTAAGGACCACGTGATATATCAATGCACTCTTCTTCAACAACAAACTGGAAAACTCGGAAAGGATACGTTTAAAATGGAATGTGGCCAGTAAGCCAAGTCGAAATAATAAACAAACACCTAAAATCTATAAGAAATTCACAAAATAAATAAAATATGAAAATTTGGTGATGTAGTTGAAACTACAAAGTGCTAAGTGACATCAATATGTGGTTATACATCGCAAAGGTAATGCAGTGTCTGACGCCTTGTGCAGACGCAGACCAAGCATCTGATACCTACAAAAATGTACCAATGATTCGGCACATAAAATTACGTAGTACCACTTCCGGGTGATGGAGAATGCTTACTAATAAGTAAAAAAATATACGTACATACATACACACAAACATACAAACATACGTACACATAAACATATATATATATATATATACATTCAAATTTACGAATATACATATATACAAGCATGCATGCATATATAAATATGTATATATATGTACATAAATACATACACACATACATACATTCATTTTCTAGGACCTGCATTCACAGAGAACGATTAATTAACAAATTCGAGGTAACCAGGAAAGTATTTGCAATTATACATAAAAAGGAAGCCCCAGCAGAAGAATGTATACACGGCGAAGTAATGGAAAGTGCCTTCGATATCTTTTCGAAATATATAAGTGCATGTGCAACGCCTGCTATCGAAAAGAAGTCTTCCCAAATGGATGGAAAACTTCCAAGCAGATAACCATTGTTGTTCCAGGGAAAAAAATCAGCGACAAAATCTCCAAATTCCGTCCTCTAATTCTTCTCAAAACAGGATAGAAAGTGTTATAGAATCTGCATATAAATTGAATTAACCACCATGCTTTGCGGGCGACATCATGAACAAAAGCACAATTGCTCCAGGCTCCAAAGGAATAACTCAGACGTTGCTATGGCTTTGAAGGAATTTTTAGAAGAAAGTTTGAAGCGGAAAGTTGGCTCAATATTTTAAATGGACTCAAAGCTTACAACTACCCAAAAAATCATTATAATCTCACAGGTACTTCTGCAAGCGAAATGCATTCATTTCATCAAAAACTTCATAGAGGAAACAATCTCCAAAATTTCCCCACAAGCGTCTTGCTACAGGTAATTTTATACACTCTACAATTCTCTACTCAACGTTCAATTTACGAAAAGTTCTAAATAATTAGCATTAGCTGATCATTTAATATTATGCATCAGAAAAGATACGGTTGGGGCGACAGAAGGCATTTAGAACTTTGAAATGAACAAAAGTACATCTTGTTTTAGGAATAAATTATTTATTTCAATGCAGGCAATTCTACTTCTACGATAATATCGAGAAGGAAGAAAAAGGAAAGGAAAAAAATAACTTATATTTAAATAATAAACCATTACAACAGTTATCAATCTTGAAGAACTCAATTATTGTTATAGAAGACAAATTTAATTCCTGCTAACACGTAAGATTTGCAGTCGAAAGAATTAGCGTACTTGTAGACAGCCAATTCAAATCAGCTAATCTGACATGGGGACTAAACCACAAAACGCTGCAGACTATACACAAAGGGGCGGTTTAACCTATCCTACTTTAAGTTGCGCCGGTATGGGCAGAGACTATGAGGTTTGAATACGACAGGACAAATTATGTAAGGGTACAAATTCTAATTTATATAAAATTAGACAAAGCATTCCGTACTACATCGAGTGAAGCAGTCTGTATTCTCCCTGGAACGACACTTATCATTATTAGATCGGAAGAGGCTGTTAAGCAGTACTTTCTTAGAAAAGCAAAGTAACCAAAACTCAAGCATTTGACCTGGACTTGGAACCCAAAAATTGGACATAACCTTTTGAAGTGGCCTTATTTATAAGAGGGAAGAAATATGGAATAAAAAACCTTACAGATATACAGCGAAGGAGGGCAGAAAACTAATTGTTTTCCGGGCGGAAGTGGCGATGCCCTGAGGAAACGAACTTGATACAACAATAAAATCCAGGCGGGTTAAATGTTTGCAAATACTCAGGCGTAGGAACTAGAGACATCAACTTGTCTAGAAGCATTAGAAATATAGGCATCGGTAAAAATTGACCACGCACTGCAGCAATAATCACAGATATTAAAATTTCCTTGGACTCAGTCAAAATATGAACATCCACAACTATCTATACGAAGGTCAATGAGAGAGTTTATCGAAATTGTAGAGTTCCAACTGGGAGGTTACGATTGTATCTACACCCATTCAAATTGTACGAATGTGCAAAATATCCTTGCAACAAGCGTTACTGAACTACGAAATGCATGACATATTAAAGCACTCTTCTTCAACATCAAAGGGGAAGAGTCCAGAAGAATACATTGCCACTTGGGAACTGGCTAATAAGCAAACATGGACTAATAACCAAACTCTAAAATCATTCATGAAATTCACAAACTCATTAGACAATGATAAAATATATTGTTGAATTTGTATCTAAAAAAATTCTAAGACACATCAATCAGTGGTTATATATTGTAAAGGGAATGCAGTGTCCGACGCCTAGAGCAGAGGCAATACTTGTATCCTCTACTTATAACCAAGTACCAATAATTAGTCACATTATTGTACGTAGTATGAATTCCGGATGATGGGGCATGCTTAATAATGAATAATAATATTACATATATACATACACACATAAGAACATACCTACATATATACATTACTACATTCATACACAAATATACATATACATACAAGCATACAAACATTCGTATATACATACATAATACGCACATATATACATTCATTCATACAAACATACATAAGTATATACATACATACTTAAATACATACAAATACACACATAAACATGCATACATATATACTTACACACATTCATATATATATATATATATATATACGTATACATACATATATTCAATTGAGCTTAAGTGAAACCTAAGCATTGGTCAAATCCTACTGAAGTGGCCGCATTTATAGTAGGGAAGGAATATGGGAACCAAATCATACAGATGTACATTGAACGGAGCAGATACGGACAAAGGATCGGGGCAAGAGTGGCGAAGTTCTCAGGAAAACAACTTGTTAAAACACAAAAATCCAGGCTGGAGAAGCGATGCTCTAATAATCAGGCGTAGCAACTAGCGATAGCCAAGTCTCTAGAAGCGTTATAAGAGACAGACATCGAGAAAAATAGACCACGCCCTGCAGGAATAATCACGGACAGCAAAATTTCCCTGGACGCAATGTAGATTATGAACAACCACATCTCTATAATAGAAGTTATATGGGAGATGCGAAAGAAATTATATAGACCCAAGTGGGCAGTTATTTTCCATGGGTCAAGACCCGGCAAGTGTTTATTGGAAACGAAATAAACGTAACAGCGACCCGGGGCAATGATATGCAACATCCTTCAACAGAATAAATTCGACCACTCTCTTCCGGGATCTAGAAGAAAATCCATACTAAAATGGCAACAACACTGTTGGGGAAACTCTAAGGCACGTGTAAAAAACAATTCTACCAATACGTCACAGACAGACTGAAATCGAATAGAGTCCTAACCTCAAAATTCACAGCTCTCTTTTCAGTACACGGTGAAACCGGAGCCTATCTACACCGAATAACGTTTTTGGATAGTGCCAAATATTTTTTAAACAAGCGGGATCAGGCTACAGATTATTTGTTAAATTATTGCGGTCTTCTTTATCATCAAAGGGGAACAAACAATTAGGACATATTCGAAAAGAAATCTGCACAATATTAAAAAACAAACTAATAACCAAATATCTAATATCACTTATGAAATTCATTAAATCAATAGATTATAACAAACTATATTTGTGAAGTTGGAATTAAAAATCGCTCTGAGACATCAATCGATGATTATACAATATAAAGGGAATGAAGTGTCCAACGCCGAGAACTCAGGCAGAACCTTTTTCCTCAAATTATAACCAAGAACAAATAGACGGCCGCATTGTAGAATGTAGTATCAGTTAGGGCGATGGAAATACTTTATAAAAAAAATACATACACATAAACACCTAAATACACACATAATTTCTACGTAAATACATGCTTACACACACACACACACACACACACACCTACATACACACATAATTCCTACTTAATATATACATACATACATACATACAAACATAATACATATTTACATACAAACAAACATACATACATACAAACACACATATATACATACATACATTCACACTTACATACATACATTATTCTTCCATACACCCATGCAAACATACATTTATAAAAACGTTCATAAATACATTCACAAAAACATATTTACATACACGCATATATACGAACATAATACACACAAACATACATACCTACAGACACACATACATACATAAATACAAACAGACTCTAGAACTTGCAGAAACAGAGGACGATTAATGCTTCTGAGTCGAGGAAAGCAGGAGAGTTGCTGCAAGCATGAATAAAAATAAAGCGCCGTGGAAGATGGTATTATCGGCGAAATGTTCGAACATACCTTCGATATCATTCCCAAATATATAACTGCCATCTACAACGCGTTCTTTCCAAAAAAAGTCTATCTAAAGTTATGGAAAACTGCCAAGCTGTTAACCATTTCGAAAGCAGGGCAAGGAAAAACCGAAGAAATTTCCGATTTCCGCTCTTTATGTCTTCCCAACACAGGAGAAAATGCGTTAGAGATACTGCTTATAAATAGAATTAAACACCATATTTTCCCCGCGACATCATGAACAAAAAACCAGTGTGGCTTCACGCCTCAAAATTAACTCACGCAAAATAATTGCCCTAAAGGAATACTTACAGGAAAATCTGGCAGGAGTAGATGTCACAGAATTAATAAGCCTTGACGTCAAGGGCATCTTTGATACGGCCTTGTGGCCCAGCAACTTAAACTGACTCAAAGCTTACAACTGCCTCCAAACATTTCTAAATTTTCTAAAAGCTACTTCGTCCAATGGACTGCAGTCTTCTCATCTAACAATATCATCATACACAGAACAGTCAACAAAGTTTCCCCACAACGACCCTGCTACGGGCCAGGATACTGAAAATTTCTCAACAATTCTCTAGAAAACATTTAATTTACGAATGTTCTAAAGCAGTTGCATTCACTGATGATTTATTATTAGCCATCAGAAAAGAAACTATATCGCCGGCAGAAAACATTTCGCAAAATAAAATGTACAGATTTACAGCTTCGTGTAGGAATAACGAATTTAGTTCAATGAAGACAAGCCCAGAATTTTGATAATATCAAGTAGGATAATAAAGGAAAGCTAAGAAATCAACATATATTTTAAGAATGAAACTTACACAAGGTATCAACGGTAAATAACTTAGGAATTTTAACAGACGACACATTTGCTATGCAACTGAAAGAAATAGCAAACTTATACACAGCCTATCCAAATCAGCTAAACTGACATTGTGACTAAAACACAAAGAGATGCCATATATATAAAAAGGGCGGTTCTATATCTCCTAATCCTCGGTGCGCCAGTGTGGGTAGAGGCTATGAGGTTTGATTACATGAGTATTAATTGTGTAACTTAAAAAATCTAATTTACATTAAAATAGCCAAGCATTCCGCACTACATCGAGAGAAAGACCCTGTAATCTCTCCCGAACGACTACAATCATTATTAGGAAGGAAGAGTCTGTTTAACAGTACATTCTTAGAAAAGGAAAAGGAACACTATCTCAATCATTTGACCTGGAAGTGGAACCGAATAATTGGCCAATTCTGCTGAAGTGGCCGCATTTATGGTACGGAAGGAATATGCAATGGGAGCACAAACGAAAAATTGTTCGGGGCAAGAGTTTCGATGTTCTCGTGAAACGAACTTGTTACAACAAAAATACAGGCTGGATAACAGTTGCTCCAATAATCAGTCAGAGAAACTAGCGATAACCAAGTCTCTAGAAGCAATAGAAAGACATACATCGAGAAAAATAGACCACGCACTGCAGGAATAATGACTGACAGCAAAAGTTCCCTGCAATCAATCAAGAATGTGAATAACCACAGCTATCTAAGCGAAGGTATATGTGATAGCCTATATAAATTAAAGAGTTCCAACTGGGCAGTTACATTTGTATGGGTCTAGACTCATGCAGGGTTTTTTTTGGAAACGAACTTGTCAAAAGAGCGACGCGGACAAATATAAGAAAACTTCCTTCAGCAGAATACATTTGAGCACGCTCTTCCAGGAACTAGAAGAAGAATCTAAGCTAAAATGAAAACAAAACTACGAGGAAAGACCTAAAGCAGCCCTAGCAAAACAATTCAACACAAATATCTCAGAAAGACTTAAAACGAAAATAGACATAACCTCAAACACCACAGCTATTGTTTTCAGGACACGGTAAATCCAGATCCAATCTATACCAATTCAAATAATGGGATAATATTATGTGCCCTTGCAGCAAGGGGGATAAGCCTGCCGGCCACTTGATATATAATTGCGACCTTCTTCAACAACAGAGAGGGAGACACGACACACGCATTTCAACATGGAATCTATCCAATAAGCAAACACGAACTAATAAAAAAATTCTAAAATCATTTGTGATATTCACAAAATCAATAGTCAAGAACAAACTCTAGGGGTGAAGATATAACACAGTGTTAAGAGACATCAATCGAAAGGTATACATTGTAATGGGAATAAAGTTTCCCCAGTTTAGAGCAGAGAAAGACCCTACACCATCTACAATTAACCATTAAAAAAATATTCATATTAATATATGTAGTATCAATTCCGGGTGATGGAGCATGCTTAATAATAAATAAATTAAACACATACTTACATACATTTGTAAATACATACATACATTCATAAATACATACATACGTACATACATACATAAAGACTCTAGAACCTGCAGACACATAGGACAATAAAGGCTTCTCAGTCGAAGAAAGCAGGAATGTATTTGCAAACATGAATAAAAATTACGCGCCGTGGGAGACGCTATTACTGGCGAAGTGTTCGAACGTGCCTTCGATATCATTCCCAAATATATAACTGCCATATAGAACGCCAGACTTCGAAAAGGTATCTACCCAATAATATGGAAAAATGCCAAGCTTATACCCATTGTGAAAACAGGGAAGGAAAACAGCGAAATTACTTCCAAATTCCGCCCTTTATGTCTTCTCAACACAAGAAGGAAGGTGTTAGAGGAACTGCTTTAAATAGATTTAAACACAACGTTTTCCCTGCGACATCATGAACAAAAATCAGTATGGTTTCACGCCTCAAAATAGTAACTGAGTCGAAATAGTAGGTGTGAAGGAATATTTAGAGGAATATCTGGCGGCAGGAATTATCACAGTCTTAATAAACCTTGACGACAAATGTACCTTTGATGTGGACAGGTGGCCCAATATCTTAAATTTACCCAAAGATTACAACAGCTCCCCAAAATTTTATAAACTGTCTAACAGCTTCTTCGGTCTTCGGACTGCAGTCCTCTCATCTAACATTTTCTGCATACGCAGAACAGACACCAAAGTGTCCCCACATGTATCCAGCTGCGGGACAGGTTACTGAAAATTACTATAAAATTCTTTACAGAAAATTTAAATTTCGAAAGTTCTGAAGCAGTAGCATTCGCTGATGATTTAATTTTAGCCATCATAAACGAAACTATAAGGGCGGGATAAAACATTTTGAATATTGAAATGAACAGATTTAAAGTTTGTTTATGAATAACAAAATTAATTCAATGAAGACAAATCCTGCGTTATAATATTATCAAGAAATTAGACAAAGTAAAGCAAGGAAATCAATATATATTTTACAAATTAACCTTACAACATGGATCAATGATAAAGTAATTCGGATTTGTAATAGAGGAAAAATTTAATTTCAACGAACACATTAGTCCTTCAGCTGAAAGAAGTAGCAAACTTATACACAGCTTATACAAATCAACTAAAGTTACATGGGAATTAAACCACAAAGCGCTGCAGACTACTTACAAAGGGGCGGGTTTACCCCTCCTATTCTACTTTTCGTCGGTATGGACAGAGGCTATGATTTTTTAATACGACAGGATAAAATATGTGAGGTTGCAAAGTCTAAGTAACCTAAATTTAGCCAAAGCATTCCGCACCACATCGAGTGAAGCTCACTGAATTCTCGCTGGAAAAAGTGGGAAGGAATGTGGAAACGAAGCCATAAACCCACTGATGGGAGCAGAAAAGAACAAGAGGTCGGAGAAGGATTGTCAATGTTCTCAGGAAAAGATCTTGTTACAAAAGTAAAATACAGGACGGGTAAATTTGGCTCCAATATTCAGGTGGTGAAACTAGCGATAGCGACTTCTCTAGAAGCTTTAGAACAGACAGACATCCAGAATAATATATCACTCATTCCAGCATTAATTACGTACAACAAAATTTCCCTGACATCATTCAAGAATGTGAATTAACACAGCTATATATATTCGAAGATATATGGGAGACACTATTGAAATTGGCGATATCGAAATGGGCTGTTAGGTTTGTATGGTTTATGTTCCGTGCAGTGAATTTTTGAAACGAACTGACTAATTAACTGGCCAAAAATAAGGCGCGGGGCGATGATATTACAACATAATACTGCAGATTTATTTTGAGAAATCTGTTCCGAGAGATAGAAAAAGAATCCAAGTTAAATGCAACAAAACTTGGAGAAAAGCCGTAAAACAGGCCTAACGAAATAATTCTACCCAAACATCACACATTGACTCTAATCGAAATTTTCCTTAACCTCAAAATCACAGCTTAGCTTTCAGGAAAAAGTAAAATCCAGAGACTATCTACACCGATTCAAATTATTGGAATGTGCAACATGTCCTTGCAACAAGGGGGTTAAGACTACCGACCACGTAATATATCAATGCACACTTCTTCAACAAAAAAATTGAAGAATCGGGATGGTTACATTTTGAAATGGAAACTGGCCAATAAGCAAACAGGAACTAACAACCATACATTGAAAATCTTTTATGGAATTTACAAACTCAACAGAATGTGAAAAAATATAGTGATGTAAGTGTAACTACAAACTGCTAAGGGACATTAATCAAAGGTTATACATTGCAAAGTAATGCAGTATCCGACGCCTAGAGCAGAGGCGGAATCTGCATCTTCTACCCATAAAAAAGTAACAATAAATAGTCACATAATTGTCATTTCCGAGTGATGGTGCACGCTTAATAATAAATAATAATGCAATCATACATACATACATACATACACACAAACATACATACATAAATATACACATACGTACATACATTCAAACATATATATATATATACATAAATACATACATACATACATACATGCGTGCATATATGAATGCATACATACATACAAAAATACATACATATATAAATACATACATATATGCATACATACATACATATGTACATACATTCATACATACTCCAGAACCTGCAGTCACAAAGAACGATAAAGTATCAAATTCGAGGTAACCAGGAAAGTATTTGCAATTATGAATAAAAGGAAGCGCCGTCGGAAGAATTTAGAAACAACGAATTATTGGAAAATGCCTTCGATAACTTTCCGAAATATATAAGTGCCATATGCAACGCCTGCTTTTGAAAGGAAGTCTTCCCAAAGAGTTGGAAAACTTCCAAGCAGATAGCCATTGTTGTTCCAGGAAAAAAAATGAAAGAAGAAGTCTCCAAATTCCTTCCTACATTTCTTCTCTACACAGGATGGGAAGTTTTAGAGAATCTGCATATAAATTGAATTAACCAACATGCTTTTCCCCTCGACATCATGAACAAAAAGCATTATTGCTTCACGCCCCAAAGGAGTACCTCAGACGCAGACATGTCTCTGAATGAATTTTTAGAAGATATTCTGACAGCAGGAGGAAACACATTCTTAATAAGCCTGGATTTCAAATGTGCCTTTGAAGCGCACTGTTGGCTCCACATCTTAAGTGGACTCAAAGCTTACAACTGCCCCAAAAATCCATTAAAATCTAACAGGTACTTCTGCCAACGAACTGCAGTCCTTTCTTCAAACAAAATCTTCATAGAGAAAACAGTCTCCAAAATGTTCCCACAAGCGTCCTGGTGCGGGTACTTGTATATTCTACACAATTCTCTACTGAATTTTCAGTTTACGATAAGTTATAAAGAATTAGCATTAGCTGATGATTTAATATTTTGGATCAGAAACGAAAAGAGAGGGGCGGCAGGAGCATTTAGATCATTGAAATGAACAAAAGTACATTTTGGTCTAGGAATAAAAAATTTACATCTTTGGAGAGAGTTCTATTTTTTTTATAATATCAAGGAAGAAGGAAAAGGAAAGCAAAGAAACTAACATACATTTAAATAATAAACCGTTAAAATAGGTATCAACTTTAAGTACTCAAGAATTTTTGTAGACGACAAATTTAATTTCAGCAAACACATTAGCTATGCAGCCGAAGAATTAGCAAACATATATACAGTCAATCGAAATCAACAAAACAAAGCGCTGCAGAATATACACAAAGGAGCGGTTTAGCCCATCCTATATTACGGTGCGCCAGTATGGGCAGAGACTATGCGGTTTGAATACGACAGGATAAAATATGTAAGGATACAATGCTAATGAACACAAAGTAACCAAAGCTTTCCGCACTACATCGAGTGAAGAAATCTCCATTCTCACTGGAACGTCCCCTATCAATAATAGATCGGAAATATCTGTTAAAAAGTACTTTCTTAGAAAAGGAAAAGGAACAATAACTCAATCAATTGACCTGGAAGTGGAACGTAATATTGACCAATAGCTGCTGAAGTGGCCTCATTCATAGTGGAGAAGGAATATGGAAACGAAACCATACAGATGTACACTGAAAGGGAGCAGAAAACAAAATGGTCCGGGCGGCGGTTGCGATGTCCTGAGGAAAGGGACTTGTTACAGTAATAAAATACAGGCCGGATAAAGATGTTCCAATAATCAGGCGGAGGAACTAGAGATAACCACTCCTCTAGAAGCTTTAGATGAGGCATACATCGAGAAAAATAGCCCACGCGCTGTAGCAATAATCACGGACAGCAAAACTTTCCTGGAATCAGTCAAAATGTGAACAACCACAGCTATCTAATCGAAGATATAAGGGAGTGTTTATCGAAAATGGAGAGATCGATCTGGGCAGTTACGTTTGTATGGTTTAAGTCCCATGCAATTATTCTTGGAAACGAACTGGAATATCGACTGGAAAAAGACTGGCGCGGACGAAAATAAGACATTCTTCAGTACAATTATATTGAGCAGGCTTTTCCGTGACCTAGAATTAGATTCCAAGGTAAAATGGCTACAAAACTGGGAGGAGAGCCCTAAGGCAGATCTAACAAAAATTTCTACCCAAAAGTCACAGAGAGACCAAAATCGAATATTGTCATAACCACAATTTTCACGGCTATACTTTGAGGACACAGTAAAACACAATCTATCCACACCAATACAAATTGTAAGGAAGTGAAAAATATCCTTGAAACAGGGGGATCAGTTTACCGACCACTTGATGTATCAATGTACGCTTCTTCAAAAACAAGGGGGAAGATTCGAGAAGGATACATTTCCACATGGAATCTGGCCAAATAAGCTAACACGGACTAGTAACCAAACTATAAAATCATTCATGAAATTCTCAAACTTAGTAGATTTAGGCAAAATTTATTGTTGAAAGTGTAACTACAAAATTCTAAGACACAACAATCAGTGGTTATATATTGTAAAGGAAATTAGTGTCGGACGCCTAGAGCAGTATTGATTCTGGGTGATGGAGCATGCTTAATAATATGTATTAATAATACATATATACCTACATAAGTACATATATAAATACTTACTTGCCTACATTCATACATACCTACATATTTACGTACATACATACAAACTTGCATACATACATAAACACATATATATTACTGACATATATGCATACAAATATATACATACAAACATACATACATACATAATACATACATACGTACACACATACATACACTAGAATCTGCAGACTCAGGGGACGATAAAGTCATCACAGTCGAGGAAACCAAGAAAGTAGTTTGCAAGCATGAATAAAATTTTGCGTCGGGGAAGACGGTATAACCGGCGAAGTGTTCGGAAATGCCTTCGTTATGTTCCCACAATATAAAACTGCCAAGTACAACACCTGCTCTCGAAAAGGAGTCTTTTCAAAGAGATGGAAATCTGCCAGGCTTCTACTCCGTGTGAATGCAGGGAAGAAACCAGCGACGAAATTCCCAAATTCGGCAGCATAATTTTTCTTAATACAGGAGGGAGAGTCTTAGAGATACTGCTTATAAATAGAATTCACGACCATATTTTACCCCGCGACGTCATGAACAAAAATCAGTACGGCTTCACACCTCAAAAAGTACCTCAGTCGCAGCAACGCCTATGAAGGAATTTGTAGAGGAATGTCTGGCAGCAGGAGAAAACGCGGTCTTAATTTACCTTGACCTCAACTGTGTTTTGATTCGGCCTGTTGCCCCTATATCTGAAAAGGACTCAAAGATTTCAAATGCCCCAAAAAAACTTTAAAATCAATCTAATTGTTTCTTCAGCCAATGGACTGCAGTCGTCTCATCCAACAATATCAGCATACACAGAATAGTCTGTTATGGAAGCGCATTTGTAGGTATATTGTTATTTACAAGTTTCTTTTCTTTTTCATTTTTTTGGTAATACTTATGTTTTCCATTTATATTACGAACAGTTTGAATAAATTATACGATGGATATAGTTAATTCTTGAAGGCAATACTTTGTCACTTGTACACGTGGAGTCAAACGGAAGCTGTGGTACGAGCACTTCCTGATTATGATTAGAATGCATTTGAGTGCAGTTCACCACAGCTATAATTTCGTAACTCTACCAGCCACAAAGTGGTTTATTGTATATCCGTGTAAATTCCAATAAATCCCCGAAACGAGCTAGTAAATATGTCTAAATAAGGATTAACAGGACGCTCGTCCGAGATATGATGTAAATAATGAAATATCAATCGGTTATTTCGTTAGTCCAGGTACTTTGTTAAGAAGGGTGTGATCCACCAATGGATGATATTTTTCTAAAAAGGGGGAAGGTCTATATTTTATGACCACACGGAAATAAGAAATGTTAAATTCCCTTGGGAGAGAGTTTTGTGTGATTCTCTTCTTCTTTGTGAGATTGTAATGACGACGTAAGAACTACGGGAAATCCTGCCAGGGCTTGTGCTGTGAACCAGGTAGGAGGCTTGGAGTGGACTGGCTGAAAATATTAGCAGCAGTTGTTACCTTTTTAAATAAAGATTTTTCACTCTCAGCCAAGGTAGATTTTTATATTGTTTCAAACAGATGGGTGTTAGGTAAATAAGGGTTTAGTAACAAATCTATTATGTTTGTTGTTTATTAATTTATGCATGTTAAGAGAATATATATACTTTATGTTGCCAGATTATTTTGTTTATTATTAATGAGTTATTATAGTGAGTTAATCCAATATTAAAGGTTTCCTTCCTCCTTAGCCCTCGACACGTACCATAACAGGTCACCAAATGGTCCCCACATTTATCCATTTGCGATCAGGGTACTGGAATATTCAATAGAATTCCCTACTGAACATTCAATTTACGAAAAGTTCTAAAGCAGTAGCATTGGCTGATGATTCAATATTAGCCATCAGAAACGAAACTGTAAGGGCGGCAGAAAACAGTTCGAACATTGAAATGAGGCAAATTACAGGTTGTTCAAATAATAATAATAAAATTAACTTCAATGAAGGCAATTCTAGGGTTAAAATACTATCAAGAATGAAGAGAAAGGAGAGCAAAAAAATCAATATATATTGAAACAATAATCCCTTAAAGAGTTATCAACGATATAGTAATAAGTAATTGTAATAGAGGACAAATAAAAATTCAGCAAACACATTAGCTATGCAGCTGAAAGAAGTAGCAGAATTATACAGAGTCTAACCAAACCAGCTAATATGACATGGGGACTAAATCACAAAACGCTTGAAAATGTGTACAGAGGTGCGGTTTTACTTCTTCTAATCTACGGTGCGCCGGTATGAGCAGAGGATATGATGTGTGAATACAAGAGGATAAAATATATAAGGGCAGAAATGATAATGAACAAAGAAAAGCCAAAGCATTCCGCACTACATCGAGTGAAGCACTCTGTATTCTCGCTGGAACGACCCCGATCATTATTAGAATGGAAGAGGCTGTTAAGCAGTACTTTCTTAGAAAACGAAAAGGAACCTAACTCAATCATTTCACCTGGAATTGAAACCTAAGATTTTTCCACATCCTGCGGAAATGGCCGCATTTTTAGTAGACAAAGAAATGGAAAGAATTGATGCAAATGTACTTAAGGGAGCAGAAATGAACAAGGTGTCGGTTCAGAATTGACCATGATCTCAGGAAACGAATTTGTTACTAAATTAAAATACAGACTTGGTAACAGATGCTCGAATAATCAGGCGGATCAACTAGCGGTAGCCAAGTATCTAGAAGCATTAGAAAAAGCAGACATCGAGAAAATTTGTCCAGGCACTGCCGCAATAATCACGGACGGCAAAATGTCTCTGGACTCAATCAAGAATGTGAACAAACGCAGCTATCTAAATGAAGATATAAGGGAGAGGCTATTGAAATAGGAGGCAAAAACTTTGGCAGATAAATTTGTACATTTTAAGTCCCATGCAATGATTCTTGGAAAAGAACTGGCTGACCAACTGGCTAAAACAGTGGCGCGGTTCGAAAATACGACAACATCCTTCCGCAGAATACATTTGAGGACGCTGGTGAAGTAGATAGAGGAACAATCCAAGCTACAATGGCAACGAAACTGGGAGGAAAGCCCTAAGGCAACTGTAAGGGATTAATTCAACCCAAACATCACTGGCAGACTCAAATCGAAAATTTTAAGAGCCTCAAAATTCATAGCTATAATTTCAGGAAACGGTAAAACCAAAGCCTATCTACACCGATTCAAAATATTGGATAGTGAAACATGTACTTGCAACAAGGGGATTCGCACTACCGATCACTCGACATATCAATGCACTATTTTTCAACAAAAAAGGGAAGACTCGAGAAGGATACATTTCAACTTCGAATCTCTCCAGTAAGCAAACAGGATCTAATAACAAAACATCAAATATCATTTATGAAATTCACAAATACAAAAGCCTATGAAAAAATTTTGTGATTAATGTGTAAGTACAAAGTGCTAAGTGACATCAATCATTCGTTATAAAATCTAAAGGGAACGCAGTGGCCGACGCCTAGAGCAAAGGCAGAACTTGCATTCTGTATCTATAAATAAGAACCAATAGATAGACGCATTATATTATGTAGTATCAATTCCGGGTGATGGAATGTGATTAATAATAAATAATACATATATACGTAAGTACATACATACATACATCCATGCATACATACTTACATACATAAATATAAAATACATTCATTAATATACAGGGTGTCCCAGGAGGAAAGGACCTAACTTCAGTAGAGTGTTCCTTAGGTCAAACTATAATGATATAACCCAAAACACCTATATCCAAAGTTCAATGGTTACGGAGATATTGGCCAGAGAAGTTTGAAAATTTGACAGCTATTACTCACTTATTAATTACCTAATACATATTGAAACTGGCAGGAATATGTGGTTTCTGTAATGTTAATATATGTACATAACATCAAAGTAACTTGTGAGTGACATAAAACCATTAATTA
>Ga0131853_10011467_pt1 | contig 16226 bp, 11 predicted proteins | sample TergutLab28metaG_FD_92764 | JGI IMG/M metagenome (GOLD analysis project Ga0131853, IMG submission 92764) | Labiotermes labralis P1 segment gut microbial communities from Petit-Saut dam, French Guiana - Lab288 P1 (version 2) (version 2) | ecosystem: Host-associated > Arthropoda: Insects >...
AGTAGTTGAAAAATAAAAAAAAGTGCAGAATAAAAAAAAGAAAAATGTAAAGAAAAACACCCTGAAATAAAGAGGTAAGGGGGGTGGGGGGGGGGGGGGGGTAGAGATATAGCTCTACCCTTTCTTGAAATTCAATAGATGGGGTGGGTGGTAAACATCATACCCTGGCCACTTTACCCCTGGAAAAGAGAGCCAGTACCTACTGTACAGGAGGCAGGGTGGACCTCACAGCCAGTCTGGGCAGCTACAGAAAATCTTGCCCCTCCAGGGTTTAAACCCCGGACCACTCAGCCCATAGTCAGTCACTATACTCATTACACTATCCCAGCTGCAAGACAGGGAGGGTGGCATCCCAACAGCAGTAGGTAGTGGGAGGGACTCAGTATACCAGTGTGGACAATAAAAAGGGGTGCTAACCAACAAGAGAGTTACAGGGGTCACAGTTGTAGTTACGGAAGAGTTGGGAATGTGATGTGGATACTGAAACAAATTAAGTAAAAAATTAATTAAACATTGATCAAGAAGCAGTGATGGTCTCTGAAGAGGGTCACAACTGGACATAGGTAACTAAATAAAACGAGAAAGACAAAGTGGCTTGGGCTTCATTTCCACTATATGCCAGGGAAATGTAGGGGTTTGGGATATTATATAGCTGTAATGAGGAGAAAACAGGAGGCATCCAAGGAAGGACAAAACATGGATGTTTGGCACTGTAAAGAACTGTTGGCTAATTCACCATCTTCAGAAGACCTCCTTCACACTCTAAGGGAGAGAAGGAGAAATTTCAATGACCTGCAAAAGATCAGGTCATCCTCCACATTTATGCTGCTGGGACTGCTGAGTATCATAATGGTCTGAAATGTCGGATGAACAACATTACAAAAAATGTAGTGAAATAGCTATTGAATGGCTAAAGTTAATTACCAGTATGATTCATTTTTATGGGCTATTATTATCGATTATCAAATACGACTAATGTGTGCCTAAAGTATCAATAACTTCAAATTTCAGCTCATAAAATGTTAAATGTCATCTTATTTATAACTTTGTTCCAAAAACTGCTCATTAAAAAAACATTTCAAACCAGTGTTTCCAAATTCTCTATCACAACTGTACAGTAGTCAACTATACTGTGCTGACACAACAAAGAAAAGAAAAAAATGTTAAGGTTTCAATCAGTGAACTAAAGCTAAACATAATTATTTGTATCATGAGATGTATTTCACTCTCCCCTCTACCAAAATGATAGCTTTTAGCAATGTGTCCAAAAAATTACATAATAATTACTACTGTAATGATTTCATTAATCATAAATGAAGAAACATTTGATGAAAGAAGGGATGGATTAGTGTGTGAGAATACCATGTTAAACCCATTCTATGATGTTCACAAACATGCTGTCCCACTCTCTGATTAGGCAGCCAGGATAGCACAGGCAATATAGTGACCTGCTATGAGCTGGGCAGTCTGGGGTTTGAACTCTCTTGTCGGCGGGACTTTCCACACCCATCCACACCAAATCTGTGGCCCACACAGCCTCCTGTACAATGGGTACAAGGTCTCTTTCCAGGGGGTAAAGTGGCTGAGGCATGGTGCTGATCACCCATACCCTTCTAGTGCCAAGGTTAAAGAAGAAGTAGAGCTATACCTCTACCCCGTCCCTGTGCCTTCACGGCAGGTTACAGGGTGACTTCATCTTTTACTCTCTTTGATTTCTCCACAGATGTGAAACAGTAAATTATAACATGCACAGTGCCCATATTATGTAACAAAAGGTAAAGCAGTCCCATTACAGGCCTGAACAGGCCCAAAGGGTTCCACGGAGTTAAGGTTCCTAGATTTTGTGACAACGGCACAGGACGGTGGTAGGTTGTCAGCCTTACGTACCGACCACCTTTACCCCCAGGAAATGCTCCTGTTTCTCATTTCTGTTACAGGCTGAGTCGACCCCAGGGCCACAGTGCGATTGGAAGGATTTTATGTCAATGAAAAATCCAATGACACCAGCTGGGATCGAACCAGCGACCTTCCGATTTGTAGCACAGTGCCTTAACCACTGTGCTACCATGGTCCCCCATGCAACAAAAGGGACTGTATTTTGTATATCTTGTATGTGATGGTCAGTAGGTCAGCAAGGAGAAACTGCGGCAGTGAGCATTAGCAGAATCTTCCAGTGGATAAATACTGGCAAGTACAACTTCTGCCAGCATGTGTGAGAAATGACATCCACACAGCAGTTAGTACCTAGATTATGACGGACAGGTATCAACACTTTGGAGGAATATGTTGTACTTCCATACTGTCAGTAGCAGCACATTCCTTCAAACCACTGACAGCTATTTATCAAAGGGCATGGTCACATATGAAAAGGTAGTAATCTTTCACTGCCAAGAAATCCTCATTCTCTCAGATGAGAATATTACTTACATTGCAGACAGAATTCATGATGTAGAAGATAAATTCTCAACATTAAATCTCACCTTTCTATTCTCGTAAGCAAATCTTGCAGGCAGATTGTCCCTCACTATGCAGAATAAGCCATCTCCATTTTGAACAAATTTCAGCTCTGTATTGTTATGATAAACAAAGTGAGATTGGTAGCAGTGACGAGGATCAAAATTAAAAGGTATTCTAGTGTGGCAGCCTGCGAATGCAAGTCGATCACTGTCTGAACAATCTACATCACAGCAACAGTTGATATCACAGGAATCCATCTGTATAAACAACAACATTATCAGTAACAAAATGTTGACAGAATGAAACTTATTTTACAACTATGGCCATATATCAGTTAGTTTTCAAAAGAGTAACTGCTACTGTTCTACGACACCACATGCTGGTCTCTAATATGTGCTACCAAATTGTCTAGCATGCTGTATGTGCATCTCTGTGTTTATTTGGTAGCAAATTAAATGCCCCCGCTACACCAGAAAAACTTGGGCAGTCGAGGAATACGAGTGGGATTTAAATTCATCTCCTAGAGACAGTGATGTGGCTAGGGAGAGAGGAGTGGCACAGCCACCCCAAAGCAGCAGAATGAATGCTTTAAATGAAAGAATTTGATTTTCTGTGCACAACAAATGTTAAATTATTGAGACAAATAAAAGGAAATTCAATAAGTAATTGTGATTCTCTTTTCTAAGCTGCATTACAAAACCAAATCTGTAGCTCAGTATTCTATGTGGCTTTTATTCGCAATAAAAGGTCATGTAATTACATCACGTGGAGCAATTTAAAACTCTTTTCTCCACCTACTACAGACACATTTCAGCTTTCTAAACAACCATCATCAGTGTCAAGAATATCACATTTATGAAAATTCCGCCAATACTGATCTTATACTAATATCTCAAATCCTGCCAGTATTAATATTCAAAACATACTACATATTTTATAACAATTTGCTTAAAGTAAATTATTATTCACTAGTTTACTTTGATCCAAGAAGCTTTCTTGTAATAGTCACTAGCAACCAGCAGCTAAGAGCATTATAACAACTTCAAAAGCACTACACCTACATACAGCACCAGAACAACAGAAAGGTGTCCACATGAGAACAGGTCAAAGACTAACTACTGTAATAGTACTACGAACAAAACAAAGTGATGACAAAATTCAGTTCAATATACCAACATAATACGCATGTGGCGCGTATGGGTGAGGAGAGGGGGGTGTATAGGGTCTTGGTGGGGAAACTGGAGGGAAAGAGACCACTGGGGAGACCTAGGCGTAGATGGGCGGATAATATTATGATGGATCTCCAGGAGGTGGGATGTGGGTATATGGACTGGATTGGGCTGACCCAGGATAGAGACAGATGGCGGACGCTTGTAAGCGCGGTAATGAACCTTCGGGTTCCGTGAAATGCGGGGAATTTCTTGACTAGCTGAAAACCAGTTAGCTTCTCAAGAAGGACTCTGCACCATGGAGTGAGTAAGTAAGTAATACCAACGTAATACAGAACTACCTGGATCCAAGAAAGCAAATAAATAATTCAATTTAAATGATTTTAAATGTTTTAAAATCAGTATTGATAAATGATATTGTAATATGACAGGATCAATATTGACAAAATTACCTAAACATAAAGCTGACACTTGTGATGGCTTTGTGGAAAAGTGAAACAGATCTACAGGAGATGTATGAAACAGTGATATATCTGTTAAGCTGGTATTATTGCACATAAATGTATTGTTATGAAACAATGTTGGAAGAAAGAATGATAAGCCACCAAACACAAGTAATCAGTTCTGATTATAAATCCTGGTATCTACTATATTTTCATATGTATACCAGAAGAAATAAATTAGCCATATATATAAATAACTTGAAAGTTATGCTCCTTAATAATCTCTTATTCTATAGAAGTAATGTGTATACTTACATTTAAATCACAGGTGCAGATATCACTGGAGAGTGGTTGCACTTCCTTAACAATTTCAGTTGTTACAGAAATTGGTTCCATGGTACTGTCTGGTTGTTGTGTTGTTTGAATATCTGATTTTACTGAGGTTACATTCACTGACAATTCAGTCTCTGTTTCATTTCCTAAATAAATTACATCAGTAGGGAGTGCACTTTCCACATCCACAACTTCAACTGTCACATTGACATCATCACTGTCCTCTCTCACCTTTGTTGAAGGTATCACATCTGTTGTATTCTGCACCTCTTCACAGACATAATCTCTACCAGTCACATTATGTGTACAGGACCTACTGGTTTCAGTTGAACTTACTTCCAGAGAGTGTGTTTCATTCTGTGCACACACGTACACATATACATGAATTGCCAAAACAAGAAACACCTGGCCCACAAAACGTCTCATCTTGAACGCTCAAACAATTATTCATTCATATGAATAATTTGGCAGAGTCAGCATTCAACCCCATATTTATCAAAATTACGGAGAATGACTCCTAATTCCAAGTGTACGACACCCATTGTTTCGGTCTGTAAGTGATACCGATCATTTCCAGAGTAAATTAAATCTGGATTCTTGAGCTGAGGTCCACCACCAAGGAAGTATTGGACAAATTGATCCCGCAGAGTGCCTGAAACATTCACACACTGAGTGAGTTAGGTGGAAGTTCAGTATTCCACAATATGCACACAGCACCAATACAATTTATACCGACACCTATGGCCCAATTAACACAGCTTTGATTGACACACATTTCATGCTAATGTAATTCATTTTAACTGTATTTTCTTAATTAAGACAAACAGTTAAATGATTACGTGTCTCAAAAACAGGCGATAGGCAATTTCTACACGGTTAAAATTAAAGAGATATATGTTAATGGACTGGAGGGACGCGGTGGCACAGTGGTTAAGGTGCTGTGCTACAAATCGGAAGGTCGCTGGTTTGATCCCAGCTGGTGTCAGTGGATTTTTCATTGACATAAAATCCTTCTGATCGCACTATGGCCCTGTGGTCCCTCTAACAGAAATAGTACCAGGAGTATTTCCTGGGGGTAAAGGCGGCAGGTGCGTAAGGCTGACAACCTACAACCATGCTGTGCCGTTGTCACAAAATCTGGGAACCTTAACTTCCTGGAACCCTCTGGGCCTGCCCAGGCCTGTAATGGGACTGCTTTACGTTAATGGACTTACTCATTTATCAGTGAAAACTCAGCTTTTTAAAGACCGGCGTTGGCACATGCAAACACACACATGTGAAAGCCCCTAGAAATTCATTTTATATTCTTAGGCAACAAGGAAATACTGCATTTCTATGACATGCTGTGTAAGATCGGCTTTATTTTCCACAAAATATGGTTTATTTCACATTTTTCTCTCTCTTCAAGAAGTATGTTTTTCATAAATTATGCTCTAAAATTTAATTACCCACCCTGGTGAGATACAGGTTCAAGAATATAAAACAAACAGATAAAGAAAAACTTTGAATTACATGACCAATCTTTGGAACAAAACTAATGTGCAATTTGAGGGACACATGCATATTGTACAGTATTTATATACTTAACTACAAAGAAGAGTTACATTCAGATATTTTAAGCATGGAAACTACTGCAGAGAATTAGCATACAATTATATAACAGACATTAACTTCTAAGAAAAAACATTCCAGTAATGTGACATCATATCTCAGAATGACAAAATTGGCTACACAGCTGCAGAAACTTAAAATTCATATTGCTTCACTGCTAGTAGGATTAAGGTAACTAGGAGAGTACACTTCTCTACAGAAAGGAATATGTTTCTCTTAAGTACTGTTAGATATGCTACAAAATAAGCACTGTACACTCAACCATAACATGGGCCAGGTAGCTCAATCAGTATAGTGACTGACTACATGCTGGACAGTCCGGGATCGAATCCTGGTGGAGACGAGATTTTCCACCCGTCCAGACTTGCCCTGGGGCCCACCCAGCCTCCTGTAAAATGGGTACTAGTTCTTTCCCAGGGGTAAAGTGCGGCCGGGGCGTGCTGCTGACCACTCAACCCCTTCTAGTGCCGCGGTCATGGAAGAGTAGAGCTATACCTCTACCCACCCTCTGGGCCACACCGGGCCTGTAACGGGAACAATTTAACTTTTACCTTACACTCAACTATAACACACCCATTACTTTGCAGGTTATGTTAACTTACCATCTACTGGAAATATCGTATTATGATGGCAAAAATGCATAGCCCAGCTTGCTATGTGCTGAAAATTTTCAATGATAATGCAATTACCTGCAAGTTAAAATGTGGCCACCACACTTGTGGAGAAGGGAGATTCATAGTTTCCCTTTCCTGCACAATAAACTGTTGTACCCAAATAAAAAAATGGCAACCAAACCTGCAGTGCTGAGAGACTTAATGCTATTTGTGTACAATCAACCTAAAAGCTAGCGGACACAAGGGAGAGCACAATGCTGCAAACAAGATGATAAAGCAGCCAGGATGTGAATGTGTCAAAATAATTTATCTCAATATATATTTATTTTGATCATCTGTTTGCAGCTAATCAGTTTTATCTGACTGTCCCTCCTCTTGTTCCTGCGAGTTTCAGCAAAGGAGTGTCTTTCTTAAAACTAACCAACAGGCCGCCAGGTGACGCATTCTAAAGTATGACATCCAGGAGAAGTGGGTACATGACAAAATCCATAACCATATATTTCACTTCTGCCAAACTGGTCCTGATGATACACTTGAAGGTGCAGCTTGGGCCAGCCTGTTAAGTAATAACACCAAGACACTCAATCAGTTTATACTCAGGGCTTCTGGTGAACAAAAGTACACATTATTTGACCACAATATGATTGTTTTGTGTGTCAACCTCACAATACATTGTAGTGACAGTGTGAAGCATTTTAGTTTAAAATGCTATCAGCTGTTAATTTTACAGTGTAGGTGGTAGATGAATGAAGTATGCGTACTGCTGGGACTGATAATTTGTGACCTGGAAGGTAAAACCAGAGGTAAAGTTATGCCTTTACAGGCCTGGACAGGCCCTCCAGGAGGTTTAGGCTCCCAGAATTTCTAGACAATCAGCACATGAAGTTGGCAAGGTTGTCAGCCCTAAACACCAGCCAACTTTACCTCCAGGAGGAACCACCTGGTACTCATTTCTGTTAGAGGCTAGTCACCCCCCATGGCCATTGTTCGGCCAGAAGAATTAAGTCAATGAAAAATCCCAAAGACCATATCAGGATTCAAACCTGTGACCTTCCAGCTTGTAGTGCAGTGTCTCAAGCAAATGTGCCACCACATACCCGAGACCTAGAAGGCATTTAAGAAAAGCGTAGTGAACATGAAATGCACACTTACTTAACACCCCCCCCCCCCCCCCCTTGCCCAAATTCCTAACCTCACATGTCTCCAGTTATGAGCCCCAGCAGTTTGGGGCACGGGTGGGGTAATACTGACAGGGAAAAAACTGGAGTACTCAGAGAAAAGTGCATCAAAATGCCACTCTTTCCACCACAATCCCATGTGAAATGGCCTGGGATCAAACTGGACTGTAATGTAAAGGTAAAGCAATCCCATGACAGGCCTGGAGAGGCCCTGAGGGTTCCAGAAGGTTGAGGCTCCAAGATTTCAACACAATCGGCACACGAAGGTGGTAAGGTTGTCAGCCCTATGCACAGGTCACCTTTACTCCAGGAAATATTCCTGGTACTCATTTCTGTTAGAGGTTGAGTCAACCCCGGGGCCATAGTGCTGTTGGAAGGATTATGCCAATGAAAAATTCCAGTGACACTATCGGGAATCGAACCTGCGACCTTCTGGCTTGTAGCTCAGAGCCTCAACCAACTGTGCCATCGTGTGCCCCCAAACTGGACTGTAGTTTAGATTTTAATGAATGCGTAACAATATAATCAATCAGTAAGTCTGCTCACATAATTGCCAAGGAAGAGACTGAAAATATTGAATTTAATCACAATCAAAAACTTATACCCCAACACCTGCCAACTACTTTCACAGCTGTGGCTACCATACATAATGGCAAGAGTATAAAGTACATTTATGAATACAAAGTATGTATGTGTGCCCTTTATTACGTCTATAGCAGGTAACAGAAGTTACATTACATATGCATGCGACATAATTTTTTGCACAAACTACAGTACCTTGAATGCCTTTTGTTGCAAAATGGATGTCTATTGGATGACACCAGTATGTAACACTGTCATATGCAGGGCTGTCAACTTGAGTCTGGCCCTCCTTCAACCCAGATATTAATTTCCAGCCACCACCTGCATTTCAAGTAAACAAACAATAATTTTACATGCACATAACTACAAAATTCGAGAGCAAAGAGGCAATCCTGGGAGTCAATCAAGAAATTACTTGGCAATTATGAATATGCTGGTTCATCACCATGTTCACAACAGCCAGCCATTGGTCCAGGCCACACCATAACAACCTGCTACTTTGGCAGCCATTTTATCATTACCCTTTAATCCATGCCTAGGAGTCATCAGCAGTAACTTTCCAACCAGAAATTTGCATGCACTTCACACATCTTTTATGCGTGTGTTACACCCATCTTGTCTGCCTTCACTTGAAGATCCTGGCACTACAGTAAAACGTACACATTCGTGAGGTTTACATTCTTGGAAAACACTTTAAATACAACATTTGGAAAAGTGAACTTAATGACCTATGGGAATAACCAGGATTTGTTCCTCAGCACCAAGAATGTCACGTCCCCCCTAATATTTGTACATTAAAATTACATGTGTTCTAACATTATTCTAATATTTATACAAAGTAAGATTTTGTAATGCCTATTAATAAATTAGCATTAAAAATGTCTAACTGAAACCTCAAGAACCAATGCGGACAGCAGCCAACAAAATAACATACAAGAAAAGAAAAAATTCACTACATTCCATTCCTCCCCTGCAACACAATCTCTTCCTCTCCCTCCAACTGCATGTTATCTACTATGCTTTTTTCTTGGCATTTTCTTTTTCCCTCTTATGTTTCCTCCTATTTTCCTCAATTCTGCCAATCAAGCTTAGCAGAATGAAATGTCTTTAGTTTAGATGGATGACTGTCATCCATCAATCTTCTTTGATGTTGTCATGGCATTTAGCTCAATTGCGAACAATGGTGACAAGTGGAATAAATGCAAGGTCACACAACACTGCCAAACTTGTAGGCTGGTGAGTTGGTTACAAATGACCTAGTATGCCTCTGTCAAAACAACAAATAAGCAAATTCTGAATTGTAAACATTGAATAAAGGTTATTAATACTGTACAGCAACCCTGCTAATACAAAGCTCCCAAATATGAGAGGGTTAACTGTATCCGGTGAAGATAATGAATAATGAAGCTCCTCTTTATGTAACATACCAAAGCCTCCAATCACCTCCTACCTCTTGAATTTAAGTATTCTCCTTAGCATGCAGTTGTCTACAAGCATTGCCACATGTTCTTGCTTAATTTGACAGCCTAAGTTTTATTTCAATACAAAAGTATAAGTAAAATTATGTTTAAGGGATTTTAATGCAGGCAGTTATTTATGCAAGACACAACAGTTTTAAATGTCATAATTTCTTAAGCACTGCACTTAAATGGGTGATTCTAATGTCACAATACAAATAAAGCACTGGAGATTTCATTAAAGTAGAAAACATATTCTATAAATAATCCCTGTGCATCCAATAAAACTTTGAAGAAAAAACTTATGTATTCCATAAACTGAACAATTGCTTCTTCAGTGATGCTTTCCACAACAGCTGTATTTTGTGTATCACATTCTTTGTCATGCCAGGGAGTATAAAAAACTGCAAACTGTTATGTGTACTGATACCAGATCAATTCATTTCAATACAGCTACATCTTTTAGCATCACTGTGCACATACCAACATGTAAACACTGTATATACAGAATAACAGAAACACAAAATACTGAAATTACAGTACAAAGCAAGACCAAACTATGCACATTCGGATCTACTCTTATGAATATCTCTTAGCAATACTAAATATATAACAATTACAGATAACAGATAATAGAAACAGACACATGACAACACAATATTACTTATCCCATTTATACCAAAGCACATTTACCTTGAAACAAACATAACTATTACAGTGATACTTAAAAATATCTAGAGATTTCTTAAATTTTGAAAATGTAACAACACAATCACTAACATGCTTGAAACTTGGCCCTCCTACAGCATTAAGCATTATGTTTAGATCAAGGATCCACAGGCACCAGAACAGTGACATGAAGTACCTTCCATACTAAAGACTCAAAATTCTGGAAGGACCTGTAAGACTTGCTGTTATCAGGAACATTCTGCTCAGTTCAGGTAAATACAACACGCTGAGTGATTTGGTAGACATGTACCGTATGTTCAAATGAACCTGCTGTGCAGGACAAAAGCTTCTGGAGATGAGGGCAACGTAGTCCTGCAAACCACTGGTACTTATTAACCACACACTGTAGGGTCACATCCCACATAACCAGGGGTAAAGAAATTTTCTGAAAATCTAGGAGCAATTTCAAAATCCTTGGTGCCAGAAAAGTAAATTGAAGACATAGCAAACGGGCACCCAGAATTTATTCAGTGCTGTAGAAAACAATATCTTCATTAACATACAAGCTCATAAAATATGTGAAATAACAAAGGCCTGTGCTCTTCTGGCATGTGATACAGCATAGGTTTGTCAAGGGTCAAGCAGTCGGCAAAAACTGGACAACATGACGCTTGAAGACAGAACTGATAGGCTCTCCCAAACCGCTGGTAACCAACCACCTACCTATATTGTGTCATATCCCAGGAGTGTGAAAGCCTTAACTACATTGTGGCAGAAACTTGAAACATCATATGTGCAATTATTTGTTCTGACTCCATGCAGACAATTGTCAGCCCACAGAAATATGATGAGACAACCCAATACTTCATTCTCAGACCCTGACACACTGTACATTCCTGACAACCAAAGACTAAATAGCACCATTTCTGCTGCCTCCTTTTAGTAAACAGCATTCTGCAAGTCTACTCTAGAGTGCGTAAACAATAAACTTGTCCCACGTCATTACAGTATACTGAGGAGTAAAGGTATAGCACCATGCATTTTTTACCCTGGTATTACATAATGGTGCATGGGCATCTTCATGCCTGTGCTGCTTTACCACTGTGGCAAGAGCCCCTAGTACCCACTGGTGTGGTGGGCCCCAGAATAGGTCTGAGCACTAAGAAGGGAGAAAACTTTGCCCCTGCTGGGAAACAAACACCATCTCCCAAGTCACCCAGCCTGTAGCACTGCCACTAGCCACAGTACGAGCTATCCTGATTCCTTTAACAATTTGCAAAACTGTTAACACTTGTGTTAATATGTTAATATTTGTGATATAAAGTAAGAATACATGTTTTTGAACATAACAATCAGCATTTTTAAATCCACTCCTACGTTGAATTTGGAGTTTTGCGTAACAAAATGCATCCCCCTACGTCAACAGTATAGCCATTTAATTATTGTCTTACACCTAAAATAGCTAAACTGCTACATCATTTTTCTAGCCAAATGCTAGATCAGATATAAAGGCCAAAACAATCATGAAGGTTGTGACATTGAGCTTAAGCTTCTTTATTGCATGATACAAAGAAAGTGTGACATGTGTACTGGATACTGGTGGCAATATTGCTGACAGAAGAAATCAGAGGAAATCGTGCCTTACTGGCACAAACCTCACCACAAACTACACACGGTCCAAGTCAGGACTCTCTTGTGAGAAGCTTCTTTGTAACAAGCCAGCATCCTACTGCCCACTCTATTGAACAGTTACATAGTACAGGTAAAACGTAAAGGTACAGTTCACCCCAGAAGAGGCCACAGAGGACCTGCGGGGGAGCAGAGGTACAGCTCTAATCTTTCTTTAACCTCGGCGCTAGATGGGGGTGGGTGGTCAACACCATGCCCCGACCGCTTTACCCTCGGAAAAGACCCGGTACCCATTGTATAGGAGGCTGGATGGGCCTCAGGGCCGGTCTGGATGGGTGCAGAAAATCTCACCCCCACCGGGATTCGATCTCCGGACCGTCCTGCCCGTAGCGAGTTGCTATACCGACTACACTATCCCGGTCCTCGGTTACACAGTACACTTAATGAAAAAGCAGAGCTGGAACAAACTTACACTACTGTAACTATGAAGAGGTTCCTATGTATTTTTGATATCGCTTACATTACGTATCATGAAATATTCTACCCCACCTAATCGTCCTGACGGTTACAGGGCTTAGGTACGGTACAATATTTTACGTAACGTTGAACTCGCAAGTTCAGTGATAGGTCAGAATCTAACCAGCCAACTGAATGGGGAATTTAACGTAGCTTTTAACGCTACTACCCTCAAAACAAATAATTCTCAGTTAAGTAACAATATCGCTTACGTTACTGTACAGATGCATTGAATTATTTTATTATTAAGCCAGAGAAGACGCATACTACACCTGCATGTACTCCCCAGTTGCAAAATAAGCTCCGATTAGGGAATTTACTTGCTCCAATTATTTGACCGATTATGTGAACTTCTGCCATTCCAAGTCACGTTCTACGACACATCGCTAAACAGTAACAGTCTTTGACAATACGATCACTAAGTCAAATTATCGTAACATCATATCTCCGGCATTACTTCCAACAAGATCTTCTAGTGTTAATGTTCACGAACCATGTCGTCGCGGTACCACTGCTTACAGCTATGGCGTAGAGTTACGTATCTCCGTGGAAATGTACGTTGACTACTAAGACTACTAACCAACTCTAATCCATGCTACAAACGCTTTCACAGAAAGTGACTTGGATGACTGCAGGTGACATCGTTGACACTGAGTATACGTAGAATGAATTTTGCGGAGACTCGCCTCATGCACGAAGTTTCAGTCAGGACTGAGAAGAATCCTCTTATGCATTTTCCCACTTCTTTGGCTATTTCGCATACTGTTTGTGTGATCAATTATATGATCGCCTCATGCCCAAGTTTCAGTGAGGACTGTGAAGAATCCTCCTATGTATTATCCTACTTCTTCAGCTATTTCGCATACTGTTTGTTGATCAATTATATGAATGTACTATGGCCATTGCTGCATTTACATCTTTGTGTCCGACGAGGAAGGGCAGCCAGGATCTGACCATATTTATGTGATACACCACCACTGTCAATCATTTCTGTATGTACCATTCAAACCAGACCCGCTGTATCCTTAGCTCGTGGGCGGTGTGTTCCTTCTAACATTTAAAATTAAGATATGTCTCCTAACCCTTTCCCTTGCAGGGCCGAGATAGAAGGTCGAAGCATTTTCGAATGATTATGAGCTATTTATGGAGGCATACATTATGATATAATTTTGTACATTTCTATTCAAGGTAATGCAGAGAATAACAACAGCTGCCAAGTATGCATCTATTAATGCATTCTTCATTTTGCATATTGAATTTCATGTTACTTGCTTGCAGACCAAATTTTGCCAATGTTGCCTGAAACATATTGAACGCTGGGCAGGCCTGGTGTAACAAATGACACAGACATCAGTAGTGAGAAAGAAAGAAATGGTGTTATGAGATGAAGATGATGATTAATAAAAGAAGAAAATATTGAAATAATTATGCCATAAAGTAAAAAATATGCTGAGCATTACAGTCACAGTGTAATTGATTTACCAACAAGACTGTCATCTCCCAAATGGAAAGATGAACCCTTTTCCTAACCTTTGACAATGTCCTATAAGAAAAATAGCAGCACAGAGAACAATAACAATGATGCATCAGCTCTTGTAATATATTGCTCTGCCAGGTACACCAATTATGTCTGTGTGGGAAATGAGTGAGAAAATAACAGACTTAATTTTGAGACCCTCATACAAATGCATATTCCTGATAAACAATGATTGAAAGTCATAATTTCTGCATTCTCCTTATGGTGAACATAATTTGCAAGTCCACACTGAAACTGTATACTCCACAAACTTGCCCACTGCTCCATTATGTCCCGTGCCATTACAACATACTAAGCAGTACAGGTATGCATTGTTAACCCTCACAGTAGGTAAACGTGCATGGTCAGCTTCATGCATTGGCTGCTTTACCTCTGTGGAAAGAGTCCCCGTTAACCATGGGCTTGCTGAGCCTCAGAATGGGACTGGCACTGGAAAACAGGAAATGCCATCCCTGCTGGGAATCCAATTCCAGTTCCCAGTCATCCAGCCTGTAGCATAACCACATGTATGGTTTCTCACCTGTGTACCTCTCTATAGTTCAAAAGTGTCAAATTTCTCACAAATGTCTTATTGCAGAATTCACATTAATAAGATCACTCACCTGAGGGGACCTGTTAATGCTTTTCCAGCTATACAGGCCCCATGTTTCTTCAAATAAGCCATCTTTGCAACATCAACCCACAAGTACTAAATTTTAATATCACCCGAGTGGAGGTGACTACAAAACCACAAGCTGGTATACCTACAGAATGTCCCACTGCACACATTACAATGGAAAGTTTTATCAATACCACCAATGAATATGATTGCAAACCCAATAAATTATAGCATTTTGTAACACTAGCAACTCCAATGTGTTGCATGAATTGCGATGTGGTTCTATGCTCCCCGCACCGTCATGCTACTACCTGCACTTTCCTCAGTGCCACTACCTCCTCAACTTCCAGCAAAACTTGCTACCTTGGCTCAGACATTCCCACCTTTTGCCACTGCAGCATTCATCTCCTGAAAGCTCTCAGATTTCACAAACTTTCCAATACACTATGTGTCTTTCCCTTTCTTCCATATATTATAAACGAATGAAAATGCAGATGGCATAGCATTATTTGTAGCTTGTAGTTGCTCCATATTCGTATTTGTAGAACTACAGAGTGGTTTCACAAGACTTTATACACATTGTATAGAAAATTAGTATCTGGCGTCAAAAAATAATCTATATGTTGAGGACATGCCTTTGCAGAACAGTGCACACACCAAACACTGGACAATTTATGAACAGTACAATTTTCATTTCTTACTGCCATTCATAGATATATGATTTTGTGACTATCCTGGAGTCAGTACACTATGGGCTGCACAATACATGCTTCAATTACCAACAGGGGCACGAGATTCTTCTCTACTCCACACTATTGACTCTGAATCTCGGATCTATCCAGCCCCACGTTCATCAGTGGATACCAGTGTCAACTCATGCATTCATGGCATGCATAGGAACGAATTTACATGTACCCCAAGTTTCGCACACTGTACCACACTAATTTACACTTCAAGATATTTCTTTCAGTATCACTCAGTTGCCATGGTGATTGAAACAGGAAATACACAAACATGGAATCAGGATTTATACAGACAAAATACAATATATTATTGTCTCTCCCACAGTGTCTAAACTAGTTCTGGTTCCTGCCAAATCTCTTTTAAAGGTACAGAACTCTTTTGTTTTCTTGCTGTGACTGTACATCTAAACCCCATGTCTTGAACTGCTGAAATACCACTATATGCAAACTGCACAGTCACGACACAACATGCCACTCCCTCCCTGTGCCCTTAAGAAGCACAGTGCCATTTGATATTGTGTATTTATTAATGTCAAGCGAAACTGAAAGCCAGCTACTCAGGAATGATGTAACAAATTGTTGCAACAACAAAATGGCAGTGCAGTGGACAAAAAGAAAAAGACACTACAGAGGGGGGGGGGGGGGGGGCAAAAAGACAAATAGCAAGAAATGGAAAGGGGGGAAGTGTAT
>Ga0131853_10011468_pt1 | contig 16225 bp, 12 predicted proteins | sample TergutLab28metaG_FD_92764 | JGI IMG/M metagenome (GOLD analysis project Ga0131853, IMG submission 92764) | Labiotermes labralis P1 segment gut microbial communities from Petit-Saut dam, French Guiana - Lab288 P1 (version 2) (version 2) | ecosystem: Host-associated > Arthropoda: Insects >...
TTTAACATTCAACAACTGTACGCTCTGCCCACACTGTACTTATGTGTTTTGTATTTATCTGAGAACAAACAGCGACTTGTGCCACTTACAGCATAAACTGATTGGTTTTTATAACCGAGATGAGAAGTGTTTACAGCGCGGTACGGACTGGGTCTTTAAGTAAAGCAGTCTGCGCTTCGTCTTTAAAGGGTTAATTTTGCTTAAAGATACATACTTGTGGATCGAGAAATTTAAGTCTTATATTCCTAATAAAGGACCATTACAAATTCTCGTCATCATGGGTTAAACTTTTAGCCTGTGATTGGAAAAATCTGAAATCTGGGCTGATAAATGAATAAGTGATTAAATGCAATACTTATTACCAGTTGGAACACAAACCAGAGAACTTTTGCTGAACGAAACCAAACAGCTCTGACGGATGGTCCAAAACAACACAGTTGGCTAAATGTCCAAAGATCTAGTTGCAGTTACTAAGCAAGGATTTGTAAAATTATACATTTTAGTCCGAACACAGTTACACTTATCTAATTAGACCTGAACAATCAGATTAAACTAATTAGACTTTATAGTGTAAATGGGATCAGACTTATCTAATTTCACATGTTAATGTGTAAACAATTATACTAACATAATTAAATCTGTCAGTGTGATCCAATTACCATGGTAGAGCGAACATAAGTGGACTGATCTAATCAGGCGTGGTATTGTGAACAGAATTAGGCAGATGTAATTAGACAGGGTAGTGTGAACACAATTATACTGATCTGATTAGAAACTGTAGTGTGACACAATTAGATTGATCTAATTAGACATAGTAGTTCGAAAAAAATTATATTAATATAATTAAACCTGTTATTGTGAACGCAATTAGACTGATTTAATTAGACATATTAATGTGAATATAATTAGACTGATCTAATAAAGTATTATGTGGTCGAAGATTATAGAAAGAATGAGAATATTGAGAAATTCATTCAAAATAATATCATGTAGGTTAGCTTAAAGTGACCAATAAATGCACCCAAAAATTATAAATTGACCAACTGAAGAGCCTCGACGTAGATGGGAGGGTGATATTAAAATGAATCTTACAGTAATAAGTTGGGAGGACCTGAATTGTTTCGTCTGTTTGAAGATGCAGAGAACTGTGAATAGGGTTAGGTTTAGATTATATATATATAATCTAAACCTAAGCAGCGATTATACCGGTAATAGTTTTTATATTTTGCTGGTCCGCAAAATTGCGAAAAACGACTATTAGATTTGTCATGTCTGTCCGTTCATCTGTCTGTCTGCCTGTCTGTCCGTCTGTCTGTCCGCATATAACAGCTAGGTTCCCACTGGGCGAAGTTTAATGAAATTCGATATTTGATCATTTTTTCTGAAAAACTCTCGAGAAAAGTTCAAGTTTCATTAAAATCTGACAAGATTGCCGGTACTGTACATGAAAACCAATGAACGCTGTGGATCATAACTCGTTCAGTTCTTCGTAGAGTGAGAAATGTAACAGACAAAACTTGCAGAAAAATTCAAAACACACATTTTATGTGCAGTAACATATTTTTTTTTTGGAAGATCGTGCCTTTTATGAGATAATGTGGAAAAATATATTAGAAAGTTACAGGCCACATATGACAATATGACGCATGCGCATTTCATTCTGGATACCTAAGGCTACAGACATACTCATAATAAAGTGTGGGCCAAAAGTAGGTATACAGTAATTAACGATATACTCTATATCTACTTTTGGTCCACCTTGTATGTAACACTTATTGCTTTTCCACTGCAACAGTGGTTGCACGAACACGCATCAGTGTTACTTTATAGGTATATTATCTGTCTTTTTGTAGTGGACAGAGGCTGTGTTCTCTGAGAGGCACAAAGTGACATTTCATATACATGTTAGACTTAAAAGGGTTAATGTGATGAGTGCGACGTTTGTCCCTAGCCAGCTGTTTTGAGCTTCAACACCTGTCGCTTAGGAAGAAGCAAATACTTCTGTCGAGTGGTCATTCATTTGTGGTGTCCACAGCTACCGCTAGCCGCATTTCACATATTATGTATCAAATATATGACAGGATCACACTGAAAGTCAGTTTTATTGAGCCTTGTTTCCACTATGTTCAGCTGCTTCTGTAGAAACCCTGATGACCCCTTTTCCCTGAATATCACACATATGCTTTGTGTTCTACGAACCTGCAATTCCATATGGAATGCCTTAGGCTATATCACGTGATTTTATATGTGACAGCATATATTAAGCAACTGCCTCGGGAGTTCATTTAGACTGTATCAGACATACCGCTGTGTAGCAGCTACCCAATTTCCCAAGTCGATATATGTATTGTGTATGCACGTTTTGATGATTCCCTAAATGTTAGTAACAATGGCTAAGGTTTCAGGCTATATTCAACTCCTATCTGAATAAAATAGACCTGCGATATAAATAAGTCATTTGCGAGTTGCCGCTTTTAAATTATAAATGATTTAGCCCATTTTCACGAAACTTGGCACGAATGTTACTCCATTTGGGGGCAGCCCAACCTTCTTTCATTGATGCAGCATTCTTTCTTATGACAGATCCATTAGCTCTTCAAGTCTAGTTCCCCGCAGAGTGAGATCTAGTGCTTCCTCTTTCAATTTGCAGGATCCTTTCTTTTTCTTAAGGTTTTACAGTATCTACTTACTTCTTCTTCTTCGTCTTTCCGTCACTTTTATCCTTCCCTCTAGCTTTCCTTCAATAACGTGATTTATTAAGCAGTTTATACGCAAGAATGGACCAATCCAATTAGCCTTCCTTGTTTTTATTTTTGTAGGACATTCCTGTCCTCTTTGACTCTACCTAACATTCCTTCATTTCTCCGACGATCGGTCCAACCGATCTTCTTCATTATTCTCCAGCACCACATTTCAAAACTTTCCAAGTATCTCTAAATCACGTTCCACAATTAAATGGGCAGCACAGAATAACGCAAAAAAATACATTCAACAACAAACTAAAACGAAAACACATGCAAAGGGACAATCAGAATAAATAACATTTAATTTACTTTTTAAAGTAAAAAGTTTCAGAAAAGTCACTTGTTCCTGCATATATTGGTCTACGGTCTACGGTCTACAGTCTACGGTCTCATTCAATTAAATTTACACAAAAACAATTTCATACGCCGTTATAGGCCCAAGCAAGAGAAAAACAGGAACAAGGTAAGGTAGGTGTTAGTCATGATGCTGTGGTCAATAGGTGGATACTGACTGTGAGGAAAAACCTGCTATAGAGATTCGCCTAATAACGGGCGTCATAATTTGTTCTATTCACCGGATACTATTGCGATAATCAAATGAAATACGATAGGTGAACAGGGAATGTAACCCACAAGGAAGGGACAAGAAATAATACTAAGAGCCAGAACAAAACTCTCCAATTTAAAGATATAGTAATAAATAAAAGCGTTATACTGGGATGTATCCTAGATAAGAACGACACGTAACGATACATGACTGATTATCTTGGTTCTGAATAGGATATGGATTGGGTAATGAATCCCAGTACTGTGAGCTTTGAGTTTCTTAACAAGTGTAAATGCAAATATATGAAAAACGACACCACGTCGTTTGGTAAAACGTTACCGATGTTTCGGAGAAAAATGCCATCTCCATCTTCAAGTTCTCTACCTTAACTCTTATAGCTGTTGGCTTTTTATCAACTAACAGAACCCACTGCTGCTTCGATATATAATGTAGAGTAACAAACTTGTTTCACAGCGAAGACTGGTTGAATCTGAGTGTCATTTGGAGGGATGAAATTTTCTGAGAATGTCAGCAGAAGCGTGTGGAATTGGGTGGCCGACAGTGGTGGAGGTCATTATAGCTTTTACTGCGGACGTCTCCGTAAAGTCACATAAAATAGCGGAATTGTTTTCTTTTCCCTTGCAGTCCGCTTGTGTTAAAATCCGTCCGGGACACTTCAGCTGGCACGCGCGGTCTTTCTTACCAAGAAAATGAGTCCTCTGGCTATCGGACTTCCTTTCTTTATGTTTCCATAGGAGTCTCCACATTCCGCGATAGCATATTTTATTTATTTCAAATAATGATAAAGCTTACTGTAAAAGTCGTCACAGATGCCACGCAATTGAGAAAGAGACAGCCCAAGTGCCTTTACCAAAGATGAATAGAGAACAGCAAGTATCGGTCTGCACTCCATCCTCCACCATTGGTCACCTAACTAACTCATTCCGTGAAGCTGAGTGAGATGCTAAGATGTCATGAGACAGTCAAAAAATTCCCCGTATTTTATGGAAACACGGTACATTAGGACATTCACAAGCTCCCGCCACCTGTCCCTATCCTGAGCAAGTTCAGTCCAGCTCATTATCTCATCCCACTTCTTAGAGGTCCATTTTAATCCTATCCTTCCTTCTTCTCCTAGTTCTGCCATGTGGTTTCTTTTCCTCAAATTTCTCCACCAAAAACCTGTGTGAACCTGTCCTCTGTCCCATACATGCCAATTGCCCTGTACATCTCATTCGTCTTTAATTGCTCATCCGAATAATAGTAGGTGGGAAGTACAGATTATACAATTCCTCATTATGTAGTCTTCATAACTCCCTTGTTACCTCATCCGTTTTAGCCCCAAATACCTTCCTCAGCATCCTATTCTTATACAGTCTCAGCCTTTGTTCTTCCTTCAGTGTTAGAGGCAAAGCTTCACACCTTTCCAAACAACAGGCAAAATTGTAGTTCTGTGTATCTGAACTGTTATACATTTGGACAACAAACTCGCAGACTAAATATTCTGCACCGACTGATAGTAAGCACTTCCTGACTGAGATCTTCCCTGAATTTTTTCATGAGTGGAATTTTCATTTGCTGCGGTTGTGCCCAAATATTTGAATTGTTACATTCTTTCAAACGATGCATTATCTAAGTTTATGTCGTGACATTTTCCTCCATTGAGGTCAGAAAAAATGATCAAATACTTAATTTTCGCACCATTTGCTTGTAGACCATTCTGCATGCTAGCGACTAATGAAGGTTTTGTGTTTTTTTTTACAGTACATAAACTTCCGCCCAATATATTAACATCATCCGCATAAACCAGAAGCTGATGTGTACCATTTAATTTCAAGGCATCCTGGTTTACCTGAACCCTCCTAACGACGCGCTTTAAAGCAAAGTTGGAAAGCAATGACGATAAAGCATCTCTATGTTTAAAACCATTCCTAGTAGGAAACATGTCAGAAAAATTCTTGCCTACCCATACTCTGCTATACGTTTCAGTCAGACACATTTTTATTAGCCTTGCGATTTTCATGGGAATACGAAACTCAATGAGAATATTATACAAGACCTCCCTCCTAACTGAATCTTAAGCTCTCTTGAAGGCTACAAATAGCTTATGCACATCTACACCGTATTCCCATTTTTTCAACTATTCGACGAATGCAGAATATAAGAACAATAGTTGCCCTGTTACGGCAAAAGTCACACTGATGACTCAAATAATTTCACCTGCAAATGGAGGTAACCTTGACATTCGACAAAAGCTGTTGGACAAAATTTTCTGTGCAGTTGATAAAATTGCAGTGCCTCTATAATTACTACAATATATTTCATCACACTTCTTATATGTAGGTAAAATGATTGACTCCTTCCTCTCCTCAGAAAATTCTCCTTTATTCCAAATAGAAAAAATAAGTTTGTGGATCTCAGAACGAATTTCTACTTCCTACATTAATCAGTTTTGCTGGAATCTGATCAATACCTCATGATTTGTATCACTTAAGCTTGTCAATAGCAACCCAAGCTCAAAGGCACTGGGTTCAGGCACGAGTGGTTGTGCTGTCTGTGTTTCAGTCTGCCTAGAAACATTAACCTCATATACACTCAATAGCTGTGAGAAATGTCCTCCACCTAGCAAAAATACTGCGAGAGTCTGAAACAAAATCACCCTCTTTAGGTTCATCATCCCCGTTGTGTTATAAGCAGTTAGGGAGAGGGTGGGGTACGTCAAAACACCACTGTCTTGTATCCTACTTTATTATGCTGACGACGACATGTTTCGGCCACTGTTGGCCATCCTCAGGTCACAAAAGAATATATAGAGGAAAACTATACAGAGTATGATCATAATACAGGTGCCTATTCTAAACTTTCAACGAGATCTCGTTGTAGATCGGTTTATCCATATCGGGCTAATAGTACCGCTTCAGAAACATCCATGTAGCCGCCACCGATGTACCAACGCGCCAGGAACGCTTGAGACACTCCACTCAGCACGTACAAACCCCTCCTAATTTTTCGCCTGATATAGGGCGTACTACTTATATATTACAGTCTAGCTTAATGCACCATTTGTAAGACTAGGTGTTACTTAATTATATATATACATCAAATCCTTATACTCTACTTATAAGCGGTACTTTTAGCCCAATATGTATAATCAAGCGACAAAGAGATCTTGTTGAAAGTTTAGAATATGCACCTATACTATGATCATACTCTGTATAGTTTTCTTCTATATATATTTTTGTGACCTGAAGATGTCCCACAGTGGTTGAAACATGTCGTCGTTAGCATAATAAATAGGATGCAAGGCAATTGTGTTTTGACGTACCCCACCCCGTCCCTAAAATCACCCTTCTCATCCCCTATTATATTAGATCAAGGCTGGTAACCTTTCTAAAAAAAAAAATCTGATTTCCGTCAAAAACTAAACCAGAAACTGTCTGAATTCCTTTTAGTTCGAAAAAAAATGAGATGTTTTCTGTAAAACAAATTTCTTAAATTTATCGATGCTGTATACAAGCCTTTAATACTGTTGTTCTTAATATTAGGGTTCATTAAATTTACCGCTAGATATTCCCTTTTTCCCTGAAATGTCTACTAACTGCGTATTTCACATTGCTCAGATTACTTACAATCATTTGGTTTGATTTGACTGCCTTCGAAATTTCAAACCGTAGCACGCGTGTCACTACAGGTACTCCAAACTGTGTTCACTGCTACACAGTCTTAACAAAAACCGATATAAGAAAAAGGATAAAAATCTAAATAATAAACGAAACATAAGCAACGAACACTTTTTAAACTTTATGTTACTCATTCCCGCTGGCAGCAAGTTTTTCGAACTGCAGCTTTCTTAAAACTCTGAAGATAAACAAGTTTGTATACTGTAAAAAAAATAAAGAAAGGTTTTTCAGTTACCCATAAAATTTAAGCTGCTTTTATTTAAATACAAAGGATTATTGGTGGTGCACTGAAACTGTTAAGAGACATTTAACGTTATTCCAGCGAAAAATCTGAGAACACCCTCACTAAAAATACAACAGTGTACTCAATGAATAGTAAATATTTCCTCCTTCGCTTCCGAAAGTTATTATAGTAAAACCCACTAAGACTGCAAAGTTTCTGAAGACGGAAGCAGGACGCTTCTCCGAAACTTTTACAAATTGACGCGGTGTTATACACAAGAATTTTTGTACCTTCAGTCTTAGGATTCCACGAAGTGCAAGGAAATTCTTGACAAGTTGAGCTACTGACAGATTCTTACAAATGACTGTGCTCGTTGGAGTTAGTTGGGGTCGACAGGGAACGCAATTTCAGGCTGTCTCTTGCTTGTCTGCACGAAGACGTTTCGCAGTGAGGAAACCAGAATTAATAATTAACAAGGGATTTGCGTTTGGTAGTAGAAGGCTTCAAAATGTAATTCCGAGTTACGTAAAGGATATTCCGTTAAAGGACGCAGATATTCGAATCTGTAAGAACTGAAATCCAAGCTAATGGATTCTTAGCCATTAAAGAATTTTTACGCATTTTATGAAAAACCAAAAGTTCGTTATCATTATGTCAAGAACCCGGGACTTCTGTCTATCCTTTGTCAGATGAGTGAAGTTCACAACTTCGAAACCATTTTATTTAAGGCCCATTTTATTGTTCGCATTAATATTTAATATTAATATATTAAGCTAGCAAGGCATTTTGATTTACTTAGATTTCCTCACCAAAACCTCGCGTTTTCTCGTACTTTCCATGCGCTGCATGTGCTCCGCGCATTCTATAATCGTTGATTTGATCGCCATATTAATATGTGAGACCCATCCTGTTGGCCGTGCGGTCTAAGGCGTATGTCTGCGACCGCTCGATTGATGGCATCGTGGTTGCCAATGTAGCTCTTGTGTTTGTTGTGTGTGTTGTGAATGTAGTGTCCTCTTCGAGGGGCTGATAACTAGTTCAGAGGAATCCTAATTTGTGTTTGTATCCAACTGTGTGATCTAGCATCCGCAAAACGACGCCGCCTATATCCACTTGGGCTGTTGCACCACACACAAAAATAATTGGCCTTTGTGATATACTGAAGTAATAATCGTAGCGCTCCTCGACATGTAGTTTCTTACATCTTGCTTTCACTTACTCCTTCTTAAGTCTAAATATTTTCTTCTTTACCCTGTTCTCGCATATTCTCAGTCCAGGTTTTCCTTTAGCATGACAGATTAAGTATAAATCCACACAAAAACAACGAACTCAGTAAGTTTTATATTTCATATTTCTGTTCTTCAATATCGGATATGAAGGCAAAATATTCTGAATTGAATACCTGCAAGCATGAAAAAAAAATAAACTGCTCTTAATCTCTTTATGAATGTAGTTTCAATTTGTTTCTGTCTTTCGGAAATATATAAACTGCATGAGTTTAAGATATACATTGCAAGCTTTTATGTCTATTACAATTTATGTTTATAATTTTGCTTTTAATTTTCGTCATATTTTCTCCAATTCAGTTCAATAACTTCATAAGGAAGCATAGCCCGGGTTGGCCACAGCGATAAACGTTTTAATTAAAGGCGAATTTGAGGCTTGGACCACCGGATCATCAAATATAGTGCAGTGACGGAGGACAGAATTAAGCCTGTTTCGGAGAGGGATAATCGAGACACTGTAGAGAGGATTGTTGGGGTTGTAAATGTTGGCAATTTTATTGTCCAGAGGGGCAATTTAAATTATAAAGTGACTGTTTTATTATTTTAAAATGCTTTGGCACGTAGCTTACATTATAGGACCGAAACATCTTCTTTCATGTAACTCTACATTAAGCAATATTCGGTCATTAGAATTCAGCAGCGTGTGTTACTGTGAAAACCCCTGGTTCAATACCAGGCACTCCATGAGCAAGTTTTAATGGGAAAAGTAACACCGGGACAAGTTTCTCCCCGACTACTTCAAGTTTTCCCTGCCAGTTTCATTCCATCAATAAACCACACACATTCATTCGTTTATTACTGATGTTATGCAGTCTTCTACGCTGACAGCCTCTCTAAGTGAATCAACGTAGTGCGTGGGTACATGTTATGTACATCGCTGTGGGAAATATTATCCTTGGTAATTAATACTTGTCAGATTTACCAGAGTTTAAATGATTACTATGAAGTAGAAAGAGGACCCTTGATATTTCGAAGAGCAATGAGCGTAATACTTGTTGACACTATATTGATTTCACTGCAGTACTCTAATATGTCCTTGTAGGACACTTTGAAATTGCGATGTACATATATATAATTACAAGGCGTAAACTAGAGAAACTGTGGACTGATAGCAACTATATCTAAAAACACAAGAGAAAAAATAATTGAAATTCATCTGGAAAAATGTGGTCTTCATCTTCAACCTCATGATCATCAAATCCATGTCCTATTCTCAACATAAATTTACCAACGAAACATTTTGAATCATTAGTGGGAAATATTTTTGAAATTTTTAGTCCGAGTTTTGTTAAAGCAGTAAATTCCGGTAGGTTGCATCTACTTGTGCTCTTGAGATAGCCCTTCGGATACCAAGCTGACACCTACGTAAGTAAATGTCAAACACCATGTCCTGAGCACGACAGGGTGCCTAGTTACATTCACGAATGCTCAATAAACTTCTCTTGTTTTACTGTATACAATCTTATAGGCCTGTAGAAGTAACATAATACAGGGTGATCAAAAATTCTCTGTGCACCTAATGATGATATTGTAATCATCAGGTGCACAGAGACATTTGATCAACCTTTAGTAACGTGCACTAAACGATACAACATGAAATCTTTAAGCAAAAATATTGACCCAAATGTATACCTAACCATACTTTCCCTTGCTGTTGATTGTTGCCATATTCTGATCATACTCATGGGCACTTCGTACTATAGGGCGTAACGAAAAACCGATAAACCTGTTGCATTTATATCGGAGTATAAGAATATTTAAAATTCTGAAATATCTTCTTTCATTGAACTTTATTACCTTCTTCTTTTCTGTTTCATACGCTACGAAACTTAAAACGATATATTATTACGTTGTGTAGTTTTATTTCCAAAGGAAATCAGACCTTAGCATTAACCGACTAAACCACCGTGATTTTCACGTGCACAGCTTTATACGCCAATCAGACACTGCGCACTTTGTTGCGCAGTATAGGTACGTATTTCCTACAATCCGCAGCGTATATTTTTGTTTAATTGTACTGAATTATCTCTTTTTTGCGGAATTGCGTTGGATTGTTTGTGAGACAGGAAGTGTTTTTTTTGTATGAGGTAATATTTGTTATTATTCCATGTCTTAGAAACGTTAACATAAATAATAATAATAATAACCACTTTTTTTTAAATTACTATCAATTTCATACCAATGATTCAACGTGTAATTTGAAACTATGAATATCCTATGTTAACCAACCACAGGCTTTGTTCTCTTGTTACGTTTGGCAATGCTTTGACTGTAATTTTTCTGGGTTCACTATGATGGTAATGAAATAATCAAGGTGTTGGTTTATGATGATTTTGTGTAAATGTTTGTGTTTAGAGTTACGTGTTTTATTCAGTGTTAAACAAAAGAATATTGGACAACCAAAGACCAAATTGCGTAAATTCACAACAGCTTTGCAAGCCCACATTTTGTAACATAAATTAACATTATTTTAGTCAATTAGTCTATCGTTGACAACACTTCTTCTTACCTGTAGAGAATGCTTTACTTTAACTCATTTCACCTGATATTGGTAAGGTGGATTAGAAATTTGAATTATGTTTCGTTTCCGTAGCACAACTGACATTTTATGGGGTTATATTAACGTTTATCAAAGTGAGATTTGGGTCCCCAAGAGGGGTTTTGAATGTCTGTCTGGGATTGTTAAAATGGGCTGTTAAATATTCTGAGTTAAATTCGGATCTAAGCCGGTAGGATGACATTAAATTAATTACATAAAAAGAAAAGCCGACAGAAGGAGAAATACGTGAATATGTTCAATTAATACATAGGTCAGAAGTCGTGAATCATTTCATCCATATCAGAAAGGCTTCTGGCTACAGGAGTTTGAGAAGCTCAGGCGTGGACACTGTACCCTTCAATAAACCAATTTTGAATATTACCACAAATTTTTTTCACCCACAAAATTAATAAAGAGATAAGCAACATAAATAAACTGGCATTGATAGTTAAATTATCATGAAGCAACATTTTCAAATAAATTTGTTGCATGAATTTTATGGATAAAAGTAAAATGGTGTTGCAGATTGTTTCAAAACTCCGATAAAAATCTAAAGGTTCAATCGAAAGTTTCAACCTAAGTTTCTCCTATCGGGTGAAGGGCCAACTTTTACGCCATTTTAGACCTATAAAATGTAAAGTAATATAGTTCAAGACGTTAAATAAAATAATAGAAAAATAGGAAACTTGTTAATTAAATTACATGTTAATTCTAAGTGTGGACACAAATGGTTGCGTACTTCACAGATTTGAAAATAGCTCTGAAGATGACTTTTCACACGTAGCGTACATTTAACCCTTATCCTGCTAACGTCGAGAATATGGTGAGCTCCTAATAATACCAGCAAATGGCAGATGGGATTTAATTCGGCGTTTAAAGAGTTAAAGAAGGTAGTCAATGTCTTTATACAGCAATATTGAAGGGAGTCTGTGTAACCACCTTTGCCGTGGAAAGCAATAAGAATCAGATACTGAGTGTGTTTTGGTAGCCTCAGCTATCTAGCGCCGAATTATATTATCTTCTTTGGCATGACTGGCCCTACAAAGCTTTCCCACATTATATCATAAAAGGCACGATATTCAGAAAACGTTTTTGAACATAAAATGTTTGTTGTGATTTTCTATAAAATATGTCCGAAGAATTTATCATTCTAAGAAGCATTCAGCGAGCTTTATCACAACTGTTCACAGGAGCACGTTTTATTCTTTTCAGATTTTAATGAAACTTGAGTTTCTTCGACAGATATTCGACAAGTACTTAAGCAGGAAATACCATGAAAATCCGTGCCGTGGAAGCCAAATTGTTCCGTGCGGACAGACGGACCGACGTAACGAAGATAACAGTCGTTTTTCGCAATTTTACGAAAGCGACTAAACAGTATGCCTTAATGTAGTGTTTCTCAACCGCCGGACCGCGGCCCCTTACCGGGCCTTCGCACCAATAAGGGCCGCGAGAGATTCTCCTGGAATTGATAACTAATTTAATTGTAATTTTATATTTGTCAACATGCCACACCGTACATATAAGTGTACTAATACTCTTCATGATTATGCCATAATTAATTATTAACACTTATGTTAGTTTAATGTATGAACTTAAATAAACTGGAAAGGTACTGACAAGTAAATCTGTTGGGACCGGGCCCTCGTCTTATGAAAAAAGAATTTACCGGGCCGCGGTCTCACAAAGGTTGAGAAACACTGCCTTAATGAATACGGGCAAAAGCGGGTGGCAAGTACCGGGGAATGTTTGAGAATGTAACAGTGTGTTACCTCATTAACACACAATTGCTTATTCTTGTTTAAATAACGCCATTTTTAACGTTTACCTAATAAAAAGTATGTATATTCACACGTCTTGCATTAAAATAGGACAGACAATAAAAATAAAAACTGTGTTTCAAATTTGGACTACTATTTTCGTGTATAAGGTACTGGGTTTATTGGAAACTTGCTTATTTCTTGCATATTATCTAAAAATGTGAAAATAAGAGTTATTTTTCAATACACTGTCCGTATTACAGACTATATACTATTGACGGTAGGCGAACTTATATGAATACAGGCCGTGAGTGAACTGCTTTATTGCCTAACATTAATTGCGAAGTTGTTGATTTGTTTAATGTCGTTCTAAGTAGGTCAGATTATATAGCGTTGGTAATAGGTAAAAGGTAAAGTGATCCCGTTACAGGCACAGTGTGGCCCAGAGGGTGGGTACAGGTATAGCTCTACTATTCCGTGACCGCGGCACTAGAAGAATATGAGTGGTCAGCAGCACGCCCCGGCCGCACTTTACCCCCGGGAAAGACCCTGTACCCGTTTTACAGGTGGCTGGGTAGGCCCCAGGGCCGGTCTGGACGGGCGGAAAATCTCGTTCCCACCGGGATTCGATCCCGGTCCTTCGATCCCTTAGTCAGTCGCTATACGGACTGAGTTACCGGGCCCACAAACGTTGGTAATAGAATGATTAAAAAATTGTCAGTTTTAAAGGGTTTGTAAGAGAGCTGTAATGGCTTAATGAAAATTCTCTACAATCATTTCCCAAGGAATGCTGATGTAAACCACAAGAGACCTATTTCGAGTGTGTGTTGTTTCATCCGTACCTAAATCCATTCTAAGCACTGTTGTGGAGTTGCTGGTTCGCTAAGTGACTAAGAGATTTGTGACATCTGGGTGAAAATTGGGCCGCTTCTGTTTGTCGTGCATCGCATGTCACCAGTCCAGCCCATCCATTCAAACAGTCCTCACAGTAAAGGAAACAACTAATCGAGTATATCGACCGTGACGTTTCCACTACGTCAGCAAAGAAAGCCACCCTTTCTTTCACTTCCACTCATCCCCTTTCCGCACCACTCCACCTCAAAAAGAACAAATTATTCCCTGGAGAGTAATTTTATTCAACGCTCCTTCAAGTTTTAGAACCATTAAAATGTAAGTGTGTGAAGGAGGCTAGCTAAGAAGAAAGACGGAAAAGTAGAAGGGAATGAGGAAAAGATCATATTTTGGACATGATTCTGCCGACACCCGAAACAAAGCAGATTTACTTTTGATTAACGAGATCTCTATAAGAATTTGCATGTCGACTTTCCTACAATTCATACGAGAGAAATGGGTAACTGTGCCATTTTAACCCCCTAACTTTTTATGAAAGTGCATCATTAAACCGACACATACATAAGATGATTCTCAGTGTCTCGTGCTAAGCGAACAGGCTGGTTCATCAGTAATGTTGCTAACTTGTATTCTGTAGGCAAATGTTTCGAAACTTGACCCATGCACCGGTTATCTCGATCAAATTTCTTCGCTGCTTCCCTCAGACACTGAAGTAACTTGAAGAGACCTCTTCCGTCTGTATCCAAATGTAATGTGTGGGTGTGTGTATGTGTGGGTTTTGAAGCGTGTGGGTGTGTGTATGTGTCGGTTTTGTAACTTGTGGGTGTGTGTATGTGTGGGTTTTGTAATGTGTGGATGTTTGTAAGTGTGGGTTTTGAAACGTGTTGTTGTGTGTATGTGTGGGTTTTGTAATGTGTGGGTTTTGTGATGTGTGGATGTGTGTTTGTGTGGGTTTTGTAACGTGTGGGTGTGTGTATGTGTGGGTTTTGTAATGTGTGAGTGTGTGTATGTGTGGGTTTTGTAATGTGGGGTGTTTGTGTGGGTTTTGAAATATGTGGGTGTGTGTATGTGTGAGTTTTGTAATGTGTGAATATGTGTATGTGTGGGTTTTGTAATGTGTGGGTTTATGTATGGACTTTTGTAACGTGTGGATGTGTGTATGTGTGGGTTTTGTAATGTGTGGGTGTGTGTATGTGTGGGTTTTGCAATGTGTGGTTGTTTTGACAATTGTGTGGATGTTTTGGTAGTATATGTACTTGTATTCCTGTGTTTCACATTGTTTTACTGTGTTTTTGTGTTGTTTATTTAATGTATATTTATTCTTATTTGTTACTAGTGTAAGGACTACTGCCACCGAGTGAAAACCCAATTGCAGTCAACAATAATAATAATAATAATAATAATAACAGCAATACAGGACCAAGTCATACTAACAAGAAACTAAAAGAAATATATTTTGAAGCAGCCAGACATCGAAGAGCTATGCAGAAGATGTGGAAAAGAATCGGAGACAATCCAACACGTTACTGCAGCATGTGAGCAACTAGCACCTATCGACTATGTAAAGAGACATGATGGACTAGCCAAAATTATCCATCAGAAACTGGCAGAAGCAGCCGAATTGATTGATGATAAAAGTCAATATTATAAGTAGACACTAGCCAATGTACACCAGAATGAAAATTTCAAGCTGTACTGGAATCGCAGCGTACTTACGGACAAAACAATACCTTTAATAGACCTGACATGACTTTTATGAATAAGAAAACAAATAACACCTTTTTGATAGACATAGCTGTTCCAAATACACATAATCTCGCCAAAACAATAACCGACAAACAAAACAAGTACCAAGAACTGTCGAATGAAATATGTGCTATGTGGAAGCAAAAGGCAGCAAAAGTGATCCCGATAGTAATATCATCTACGGGAGTAATTCCAGAATCACTATCACAAAGTCTAACAAGACTCAACTTGCACCCGAATACATATATACAGCTGCAAAAATCTGTAATTCTTGGCAAATGTTTAATTGTAAGAAACTTTTTAAAATACAAGTAAGACCACCGAGCCTATTCCTGTTGATTACTCCATCCCACGATAGGTGAATATTTCCCAGCCAAAGCTGAGAAGTGAAAAATGCGATACTACTACTACTACTACTACTACTACTAATAATAATAATAATAATGATAGCGTTCCACATAGCTGGGTGGAAAAGTCAATAGAATTGGTAGGAGTGAACAGTAAAATTGTTAGATTTTTTAAACTGTCTATGGAGAAATGGAACACAAGGCTTATTTTAAAAACAAAACAGGAAGTAATGCAGTCACAACCCATTCAGAAACGAAGAGGAATATTCCAGAGGGACTCTCTTTCGCCATTACTCTTTTGCATTGCACTTATTCCATTAACAAACGAGTTGAACAGAGCTGATTGTGGATATCAAGTACATGGAACTGAGAGGAAAGTAAGTCACCTATTGTATATGGATGACCTGAAACTGTTAGGTAGAAATGAAAATGAGTTGAAGAACGAAATGAAAATTGTGCAAACAATTAGTAAAGATATGAATAAGAATTTTGGTTTAGAAA
>Ga0131853_10011469_pt1 | contig 16225 bp, 12 predicted proteins | sample TergutLab28metaG_FD_92764 | JGI IMG/M metagenome (GOLD analysis project Ga0131853, IMG submission 92764) | Labiotermes labralis P1 segment gut microbial communities from Petit-Saut dam, French Guiana - Lab288 P1 (version 2) (version 2) | ecosystem: Host-associated > Arthropoda: Insects >...
CAAGGCCCGCTACCCCCCCCCTAACCGGCGCCCCCCCCCTCCCACCCCCCCCCCCCTCCACCCCCCCCTCCCCCCCCCCCCCCCCCCAACCTATTTGTCATTATGCACCAAAACCCTCTATGCACCACTCCTCTCTCACATATTTGCCACATCCCCCACCCATCTGAATATTTGGCAAGGAGCACAAATCATGAAGCCCCCCCCCACTACACAATTTATTCCAATCCTGTGTTAACCCATCTCTCTTGGCCCAAACTTTTTCCTCAACACCTTATTCTCAAACACCCTTAGCCTGTGTGTTCTTCCATTGCATGAAAATCAGTTTCACACCCACATGAAAACTGGGGCATGCAACGGCGCAGTTGGTTGAGGCACTTCGCTACAAGCCGGAAGGTGCCGCACTATGGCCCTGGGGTTGACTCAGCCTATAACAGAAATGAGTACCAGGAATATTTCCTGGGGGTAAAGGCGGCCAGTGCCTAGGGCTGACCTTACCACCTTCATGTGCTGATTGTCTTGAAATCTGGAAGCCTCAACCTCCTGGAACCCTCACGGCCTGTAATGGGATTGCCTTTTTTTTTAACCATATGTAAACGAGTAGAAATTTGAGTTCTATATATGTAGTCATTATATTCATAGATTGCAAGTTTGAAGGCAAAAGATTCTGAACTGAATGTTACCTGGCATCCCCAGCTCTCCACATGATCATGAATTCTTCACGACTATGGTTCTGATCTGTTGGGTGTCATTCCCAGTATCTGAACTTTGCCACACTTTAAAAGGACTCATTTACCAACCTTTATGTCGTGATATTGTCCTGCATGCTGTTTACAAGACATGAACATTTACTACTAGACCAGGCCTGCTCAACCTTTTATGTAGTGCGAGCCAGTCCGATAAAATTTTACGTGCAAGCAGGCAACACAAAATTCAACACGCAGAATGAACAGCGAATAAATATATATATAATTACTACTGTAATTTCACCTGTGTATTTTTGTGTGTATCATGTGAAAAACGAAACATCCTGGTACTAATAAGCAGCATTTATAGAAAATACAATCCACTTTCTAAGCTAGGGAGCTGCTATTTTTAGCACATTTGTAGAAAGTGAATTGGTAATGCAGTGTATGTCTCTGTAAATAAACAGCTAACAGTTTTCAAAATTGCTTTGGTGTTCTAGCTTAACTTTGCCAAGGAAAGCGTTCATTTGATTAATGTTGGGTGCAAGCCCTCACGGTCCCGATGCACGTAAGCCTTATAGATGTGCCCTTTGTGCCCCATAATCTAATGTCAACTCAGGAGAGCCCTGTTCCTTTAATAAAGTTACAAATGGACCCCAGACTTAAAATATTAATGTCCTCTGGGTCCAAGAAAGGAACCGAGGTACATGTTTCCTTTTCTCTCAAAAGTCCCGGCAAATGAACCCCCTCAAGTTTCTCCAACAGGGCCCCTATGGAGAGATATACCCATTTACAGGGCATTTGCATATCTCTTGAAAACCTCATAAAAATTCCTCTAAATAAGAAGGTCCTAAGAAAGAAGCGCCCTTCCACATTCCCCAAAAGTGGGGCCCCTATGGAAGCAGATGCCCATTTTCAAGCCTTACTGAACATACGTATCTTTTGAGGTCCCCAGTGAAGGAGCTCTCCATCAAGGTCCACTACATGGAATCCCTCGCAGAGGGATGCCCCACCACTACAGCCCTCCTTCATACATCCATCAAAGTCTCCAGTATATGAGCCCCCCCCTCCACATTCCAGGTTCCCCTCAGCTGGAAAGGGGCACCTGTGGAGAGAAATGCCCATATCCAGAGCCTTTCTTAACATTCCTTCCAGGATCCCCCCCCCAATGAAGGAGCTCCCCCTAAAGAAAACTTTAGAAGACTCTCTCATTTTGAATGTCTTCACAGACAAAGTAACACTGTGTTGTAGGAAATTGGTTTGCCTGCAAGCTACAGATTGAGGAGGTTTGTTCTAGACCTATCTCCATGCTAGCAATTAATAAAATGTCCGTGTTTTTTCGTTATAGTAGACATCTTCTCACCCATTCAACTAATATCTTCAGCACAGACCAAGAAGTTGATGTGTCACACTCAATTTCCAGCCCTTTCCAATATCCTACCTTCCATAAACCCACCGATCCTTTCACACAGATAGCTGCATCTCTTGACTGTCAAATGTGTTTTTGCATGTGGATTGCCATGTGTATTTTGTTTTGCAGCTTTTCAGACAGCTGTTGAAGAATGCCTCCATTGATACTGTAAAGAGTAACAATCTTCTTTACAGGATTTCTCTTACATGTAACAAACATTAAACTATACAGTCACAGACCATGTCCCTACCTTCTGTACGCAGCAAAAGGAAATTTGTGCCTGCAAACTGCTGCTCTCCACAAATATTAATTGTTTTGGACTTCTTGAACTATAGAGACTGAGGCAGCAAGCTACACCAAACATCAGAAACAATATCCTAGTCTACACAGTATAACATTCCAGTAAAACTGAATCTTCATCAATACTGCTATGAGGACTTCAATTTTCACAATTTGTATGTCATCTGTCATGAAGAATGTTGCCTACATTGCACTTAATGCCTAGTGATTTATAGCCATGATTTATGTTGTGAAAATCGAGGATGCAAGATGAAGAGTTAATGCTGAGACAGTACATACTTGGTTCAACATGAAAACAGAGGCCTCTGAGATAGGCAGCTAACTAAGAGATTTGGCATACTAATCTAGTTGAATGTATGAGATGTGTGATTAGGGCCATTGTATGGCAAGCATTTCCGTTTTAGTTGATAACATTTTGTTTAAATTTTATGTATACGGAAAATTATAGTAACTAGCATGGGAACATCCAGCACAGCTAACAGTATGGCACCTCTTTGACAGAGTTTGTGAGTCCTAAAGACAGTGGCGGATTAACGGAAGCCGGTTGGAATCTTGTGCTAATTTTCAGTAGGAAAGTGACTGATAGGGAAGCAATTTGGACAGGGTAAATTTTGGATCAACGAACAGAAATCAGACTAATTCTGTGTGCCTGGAATGACATCCAATTTCGGCACATTTCAACAATCAATCATATTCATTACGTTGTGGTTCTAAAGTGGTGTGATTTTGGGGGGACAGTGTCAAAAGGTGAGGGATACACGTGGGTTTATTTGCACTCTCACAACACATACTTCAATTGCTAACTCATGCAACTGTATGTCAAGGATGTCAAATGTCGAATTACCGCCTAGCCAATTAATAAATTTCACTTTCATTTCACCCGTTATTTGTCTTGTACCGCCAAACACATCCTAGAGTTATGACCTTTCTTCCCCCATAAATAATCCCTCCAGAGAGCAAGACTCAGGTCCCTGAGCTGCCTCGTGTGAAGTGAAGAAGTATAAGTTGAAACCCCACTAGGTTACACCACCGTCAGGAATGGCACCAGCACTGGAGGTGAGTTATCAGGTGCAATTCTTATGCCTGAATGTACTGTGGGAAGTCAAGTGAGTAGAGGTCAGTTGAAATATGATGGCACACGCACAGAAACCAGATTTCGTCTTTTGGCAAAACGGACGAGTCTGTTTAAAATGGCGGGGGCATCAGTTCAGTTGACTACTGGCAGCCGAGGTGTGCGCATCAGCGGTAGTAACGCTGGAGACATCACGTTCTGAGGTAGTGTGAAGGGTACTGGCTACCCAATCCGTTCGCCAGTTTCCCCTTCACTTACCCTCCCATGCATCACCGTGTGCCATCACATTTCAACTGGAGTCTACTTCCTTACTGATTATAAACGGACAAGTCCATTTAAATCGGCCGGGGGGCGTCAGTTCAGTCAACTACTGGCAGCCAAGGTGTGCGCATCAGCAGTAGTAATGCTGGATACATCACGTTCCAAGGTAGTGTGAAGGGTACTGGCTACCCACTCCATTCGCCAGTTTCCCCTTTACTTTCCCTCCCGTGCGTCACCGTGTGCCATCACATTTCAACTGGAGTCTATAACAGTGTGGAAAGCCACAACACTGCCCAGCGTATGCATTCTAAAGTCCGTCCAATAGTGAGGAGAAATAATGAAAGGAAACTCTCATCTAGGAAATGAAGTAATCATGAAGTGAGGTTTCAGACTTGTGGTTTTTAAGAGATAAAACCAAACAAGATTATGCATCATAATACTTTACTGGTTTTAAACTGAATAATTCCAAGCATTTTTAGTGGTAAAATTAAGAGTAAGCAGCCTGAACTTCTACAACCAACTGACTGCACAACCATCATATTATGGAACCAGAAGATATATTATCGTTTTCACAAGACACAGCCCTATCCTCAGCCAGATTAATCCAGTCCACTCCCATCCTATTCCTTGAATATCCATGTTAACATTATCCTAATATTTATGCCTCTTCCAAGTATTAGACCAGTAGTCACATATGCATGCTAAACATGGATATTAAAAGAAACACTAACCAACAGACTAATGGTTTTTGAAAGGAAAATATTTGGCCCAACCTGTGAAAATGGATCCTGGCGAATAAAAATTAATCAGGAATTGGACATACTAATAAAACATGAGAACATAATAAACTTCGCCGGAGCGCAAAGATTAGGTTGGTACGGTCATATTGAAAGAATGCAAGAAACAAGAATGGTCAAAGCAATATATTAATGGAAACCCATTTCAAAGAGGCCAACGGGAAGACCAAAAATACGAGGGGAGGATGATGTTAAAAGGGATATACAGAGGTTCAAAGTGCTAAATTGGAAGACCTTTGTCCAGGAGAGAGGAAGATGGAAGGAAGTGGTTGGGAAGGCCAGAACTCTGCACTAAGAGTTGTAGAGCCATACTAAGAAGAACATCTTCCAAGTGGTTTCTTTTCTTTCACATTTCACCACCAGAACCCATGTGTGCTGTACCTTGCATATGTACAACTTCACTAATCAGAGACCTCCTAGCTTACATACGAATTTTAAGAATGGAACTTTGAATTTACCTTCCTTGAATCTATGTTTTCCTTAACCCTATGCATGTTTTTACTTGTCATACCAAAGCTTCCTCCCCCCCACCCAAAAAAAAAAAACAATATTAAATTCTCCTGGAATATGTTGTTGTTGTTTCTATCCAAATCTTGTTGCTGTCATTTTAAATACTGCTAATTTGAAATATATAAAAAATAATAATAATAATAATTTCAGCCATTCCTGCCTCCGGTACTGTCTTCATGTGGACTTACTGTTGTATGGCCTGTGACACCCAGCCGGCACAGCAGTTGTGAAACTGGGAGCAACAGCCAAGGCAATTTATTTTTGCGTTATCATTACGGCAGTACTAATTTAGTGAATTAATTCAGAATGAAGACATCACGATGTGCTTGCAATTCAATTAACGTTACACAGTATACGTCAGCACAATCTTTTTTATTCTTAAGCAAGGCTACATGTTTCGACTAAACGTTAGTCATCTTCAGGCCCTTAGAACATTTTCGTTACCAGATGATTTGCCAACTTTGGTATCCCATAGTGTTTACAATTGTGGAATACATCTAGTTAAAACTTTCTAAAACGGTTTTGTTTATAAAGTGTGTTATTTACAGATTGTGTCTAAACATTAATATGTTAAAAATTCTTCCTTAACAGCGCGCTAATGTTCACCGGATATTCAGCTGTGAGTTCTGTTGTCATATTGTGGCTGATGTTGGGGTACTTCTATTTTTCCTATTTGAGAAGGATAGTAAGGGCCCAAAGATGACTAACTTTTAGTCGAAACATGTAGCCTTGCTTAAGAATAAAAAAGATTGTGCTGATGTATACTGTGTAACGTTACTTAGTGAATTAAATTAATAACTACATAAATTCTCATGTCTTGAGTTTACATTCATTTTCAATGGTCCCTTCAGAAACGTCAGACCCACATCTCATTGTATTTACAAACGATTCACAGCGACAAAGCCACACAGTCTGTTATTTCATGTTCTGAAACCTGCACAATATAATCATTTCAGCCTGTGTCAATTTTCTGTTATCAATACTGTACGCATTAAAGAAGTGATCTTCAACCATTACTACATGCACCCACTCAGAACACAGACAACAGGGTGCCCAGATGCAGGCACGCCGCAACAGGGCGATACAAAACCCTCAGTGCTCAGTTCAAACTCTGTACAACATTTCATACAGCATCCATAAAAGAATGTACATACTGTTTTCCCACTTACATTTCAAAACTGTAGCATTACTTAATACAACAAACATACCAACACATATCCAGACCCTGTGACATAAATAAAAGGCAAAAATTTGACAAGATGTAAAAATGTATTATTTGTGGGACACACAGCATAAAATGCACATGGCAACAGCAACTCACACATTTTAGAAATACTTTTTGTTTCACAAGTTTTGAATTACCAATAATGGGAATATGCAAATACTGCGTGTCAGGGCTATAGGTATACAAAAATACATCCTTATGTTTTAGTACCTAAAAGCTTTATGAAATTTATGTTTTCAACAGTGTACAGAGTAACTCAAAAAGATTTTTATACATGTCCGTACACTTCAATGTGGGCACCTGTTGTAGCTCGACAGATATCTAAATGATATTCAAGCTCTTGCCACATGTTTAGTAGCATGTAAGGTGTTATAAGCTGAAGGTCCTACTGCCTGGCCCACTAGATCTCTGGATTTGACACCATTAGACTTTTTTGCATGAGGGTTTATTAAGGACGTTGTGTACAGGAGGAAAGTTTGAGATCTGGCTGATTTGAGATAACGTATCATTGAAGCAGTTGAGCTTATAACACTTCACATGCTGATAAACACGTGGCATGAGCTTGAATATCATTTAGATATCTGTCGAGCTACAACAGGTGCCCACGTTGAAGTGTACGGACGTGCATAAAAATGTTTTTGAGTTACTCTGTACACTGGTGAAAACATAAATTTCATAAAGCTTTTAGGTACTAAAGCATAAGCATGTATTTTTGTATACCTCTAGCCCGGACACGCAATATATTAAATCAAAATAGTAGCACATCTGAAACTTCATAACATTTAGTGCTATGGCAAGTATCTCGGTATTTAACCCCCAGCGACTCAGGTGTCAAACCATAACTGCATTTACACGAACAAGTGAAGGTCTGCATACACTCCAGTACACACAATGTTGTAAACTTATGCATCTGAAACATAATTACTGTCATGAACTCTATTAGACTGCTGATGTTTATTGGACCATGCATCATTGTGATAACTGAAGAATCAATATACCAACTACATGCCACTTGATATTTTATTGTATTTCTTATAGGCTCGACATGTTTTGAGCATTACTATGCCCATCATCAGGAGCTCGTGACTATGATGTTGTTTAACAAAATGGACGTTTTGTTGTTGGTTTGCTGTAGGATGGAGGTGAGGTGCAGTTAGGCTGGAGTGGTGTCCGGGTTGCAGGCTCAAGCACAATGTGGTAAACAACATCATAGTCATGAGCTCCTGATGATGGGCATAGTAATGCTCAAAACATGTTGAGCCTATAAGAAGTACAATAAAATATCATGTGGCATCTAGTTGGTTTTTTGATTCTTCAGTTATCTATTAGACTGAGTTTGAAATGTGATGGCACAAGTGCAGAAACCAGATTTCGTCTTTCGGCAAAATGGACGAGTCCATTTAAATCGGCCAGGAGGCGTCAGTTCAGTTGACTACTGGCAGCCGAGGTGTGCGCATCAGCAGTAGTAATGGTAGTAATGCTGGATACACCATGTTCCGAGGTACCGTGAAAGGTACTGGCTACCCACTCTATTCGCCAGTTTCCTCTTCACTTAGCCTCCCGTGTGTCACCGTGTGCCGTCACATTTCAACCGCACTCCACCAAATGTTACCTATACTAAATATGAAATATATGTTCTGATATTTAAGCAGGGAATTTGATGCTTACATTTATACTGTTTATACAACCCCCAAATTCTGCTTTATTCCTGCCAAGTGTGTCCTGTGTCACGCTTATAAAAATATACGTGTCTCGTTAGGTTCCAGTTTGAAAGTGTTTATTTGCACCAGTTGAAGTATGATCTTCATCACTACAGTAACAAGCATTTGCATATATACATAATATTGCAGTTTCTGTGTGTGTTTTGAGATGCAGTCTAAAGTTCCTGGAATAGAGTGCTTTTCACACGAGCAATAATTTGCAATATTGACATATTAACATTTCTTTAACTAATAAATTACAAAATTATTTATATAAAAACATAATGCTACATTATGTTGTTTTTGAACTGTCCTTCTTACCGGCAGGATCAGTTACATTAGAGGGCGTAGTGGGTGGCGCAGCCGACATCGCCGCAACGTTAGATGATGACGCCGACGAATCGCTGCCTAGTTTACTCGCTTTCTTTCTGTCATCTTGCGACATCGCATGTGCCTTTGGTGTAACTTCTTTTTCCTCTGTTCCTGATTTTCCTTCCTTCATAGTTTCTTCCACTTTCTGATTACCTTTCTCCAGAGCTTTCTCAATTTGTTCTTCTAATTCTATCAGCTCTTCCTTACTCATTAAGTCAACTATCTCATCAATTTGTTTTTGGTCTAGTTTGACATTTTCTTTACCAACCAATTCAACCACCTGTAAAAACAATTACCCACTCATTACAGATCTAAGAAAATTAACAAGAGCATTGTTCTGCTACTGCCAGTTTACAGTGATACCTCGACTAACGAAGATAATTCGTTCCAGAATCACATTCGTTAGCCGAAATCTTCGTTAACCGAAACACAAATACGGATGGAAAAATATAAGCTCCTGGAATGGCCCGACCGTTCATGTTTGCTGCTTTATGTTAGCGTGCGCATCCACTAAAACATTCGTTAGCCGAATCCATATTCGTTAGCCGAGTCCGAAAAACAGCGAAAAAATCTTTGTTAGCCGAAAAATTCATTAGCAGGGTCACCCGTTAGCTGAGGTATCACCGTATATCGAAACTCCACAGACAGAGAAAATGCTCTTATGAAAAACACAGAGCTGGTAAGCTTTATAAATACACAGTAAAAGGGCCACAACAACTTATAATAATACATATTAACTGCAATTTGGTTGTCACCCGGTGGCAGTGGACAGGATAACAGGTTTCAGTCACGTAAATTATACTGGGTAGGCAGGTGGAAGGAGTCTGTTACATTTGTAAAACGTTGTACTCAATCTACCATGTGTTGGGATCCAAGCATTTTAGTTCAGTGTGCTGGAGTTAATGTTACATACAAATAAGGCGCTGGAAACGTTTTCCTTTGGTTTTCACACATGTGTGTGAAATCTAACAAACGTGCTGTTCACTGTAAGTTGAAGTTATATTAACTAAGCACACTAACAGATAGGAGGAACAAGCTACATTTGTCATGTAGAATAATATCCCTATACTATTCCAGTATTTGAATAGATGGATGGACTGCGAATGCCACGGAAAACATATGGGATCTCCATGCACAGATGTAGACCTCAGATCTCCCCACTACAAACGGAGTGTGCTAATTACTCAACTACATTTGGTTAGAATGATAAAATGGGAACTGGTACCCTTTGGAATATGGAGCAATAAAAGTTACACCTTCTACTGTACTGGGTACATTTGTACCCAGGTCTTAAGTTATTTTCTCAACGTGTTTTTTTTTAGGTTGTTTCTTAGATTCAATTAAAGCCAAAAAGTTGCTTGTACTAAAATTTTTCACTTTTCATGTAACTACATAGTATGAAATGCCTAAAATTTTTCAGAACAAGAAAATACAGCTTAGAACAGAAATTTGTGAATGGAATGCATCTGTAGTGTGATTGTTCCTTGCAATTGCCGCATGATACTTAAACTGTCTTGACCAAATGGTACTTGGGGTGGCTCAGACGGTATAGCGACTGGCTACGGGCTGGACGTTCCGGGATCGAATCCCGGTGGGGACGAGATTTTCCGCCCCTCCAGACCGGCCCTGGGGCCCACCCAGCCTCCTGTAAAATGGGTACCAGGTCTTTCCCAGGGGTAAAGTGCGGCCAGGGTGTGCTGCTGACCGCTCACCCCTTCTAGTGCCGTGGTCATGGAAGGGCAGAGCTATAACTCTACCCACCCTCCAGGCCACACCGGGCATGTAACAGGATCACTTCACTTCTTCAAGTGGTACTTGAACTCCCATCCTGGACACTGGCAACATTTGCAGTCTGAGTCTCTACCTTTGACTGCTGGACAAATAGAACTAATACTGGTACAAAATGGTCAACCTGGATTTGAAAACAAAATTACAGCATACTAAAAAATCCATACACTCGCATAATGATTGTGTGATGAGGGGACTTCAAAGAAAAAAATGGTAAGAATGTTACTCTGTAACAACTGCTGCACATTTGAAAACAACAAAACATCGAAGAATGTTCAAGGTAAGAGCAGTTAATCTAAAGTAACTACCTTCTTTGCGCAATCAGATGCAACTGAGGGCACCTTAGCACTTCATCGCAGATATAAAAGCTCAATATACATGTCATGTGAATGCAGTTCTTAAATACCATATCATTATTATTAACCCTTATCGTACCAACGCTGAGTCAGACTCGGCAGCGGCTTCCGCTGTGCCAGGTCTGATGTCGAGCTCAAAACGACACACTACCTTACAGTGTTACGTGTTGGTTTTGCCTAAGCTCCTGTTGTCCAGTGGTTACTTTTAGACTACGAAAATTACAGATTTTCTTGAAGATTAACCTAGACCAGACTCTTGGAATTCACAATAATAATTTGGAATGCAAAGGGTTGATGTTGTTCATGTCTGTGCACAAATAAACAGTTCACACAATAAAACCAATAAAGCAGTGATGTAACAATTATATTTTTACACACAATTTGTCATAACTCTGAGATGTTTCAACCCATCTTGATCATCTTTAGGGAGGATCATTAAACATGTTCAAATGTGGGCATAAAATGTCCGCAGACATTACAGAATTCGTTTGTAGCAGTGCAGAAATGGTCTATCAGATGTGATGGTTACGGTTTATGGGTTTTTACAATGGCTCATAGCAGGAGGATGTCAATTTTATGTTTTGGTAGCCAACATGTTAACTTGCTGAATATGATCGAGACAGACCAGAACATGTTGGAGTTATGACAAATTGTGTGTATAACTATCATTTAAACATCAGTGTATTTGTTAGTTTTATTGTATGAACTGTACCATCAATATACAGTAGGGTCTCGTTGTACGACGGGGTTACGTTCTCGAATAAGTGGTCCTAAATCGAACTGTCACAGAACGAGTACTGTTTAAATAGTTTAAATTGAGATAGGTTCATGGATGAAACAAATCAGTCAAATAATTTTAGAATTTAAAATATTTCTTTATATTATTATATACAATCTTAAGGTAATGGATTAGGTATATAGAAAATTACACAGACAATTGAAAAAAATATCAATCAAATCACTTTTTATTTTGCTGAAGAAGGCCCAGGCCGTGGTTCAGAAGACATCAAGACAGAATGTAACGGCAACTGTTTTGATTTTTGCTTCTTTTCTGTCTTTTTGATGGACGTCATGGGTGGAAAAATCACAATGAACTTAAAAGAGCTGCACTAAAATAGAAAAAGAAGAAACACATGCACATAAGAAAAGAGCTAGAAGCTCACTAAATAGAGAGAGGACACTTGAGTCGCAACAGTGAAGCACCACAAGTTGAGAGTGCTCGGCCCGACTCGACAAGGGTCGTAAAAGCGAATCGTCGTAAAAAGGAACCGTCACAAAATGAGACCTTACTGTATATATAACACCTAGCACAGGCAACACAACTGTGTATTCTATTCGCGCACTAAATGAAATCCTGGAAAGTGAAAGTGGGAAAAGCCGGAATGAAATATTCGTCCCCAGGCCTCCCCTCCCACACACTTCCCCAACACCCTAAATATGCAGCCATTACACCATGCCCACAATGCATGGGCAGTTGCAATTCTTTCCGCATACCCCCTCTTCCATGGCAACACCAGTTACAGAGTGAACATACGGTATCAATACCCTCTCCACCCCCCACCCCCCCTAGTGTTGGGGCCCAATATGTATAGCAGTAGGTAAAGAGAGAGAACCAACAAGATGCAACTAATTCAATGTTTATTATCAAATTTCTATCTCAACATGTTTCAGACATCATTATGCCCATCATCAGGAGAATAAGACCGTGTCTTACTGCATGCGGTGTTTTGCCTGGGTGTGTAGGCTGTGGTTGGCTGTGGTCTTGTGGAGCTGCGTCGTGAGCTGTGTGCACTGTGTGAAAGTTACCATTCGACTCAGTTGAACGGTAACACTGAATTAGTTGCATCTTGTTGGTTTTGTCTCTTCACCTTATGTTCACGATGCATGGTCACAAGCACCTAAAACATGTATAGCATCTACTGGACTGAACACCGGTCTACAATTTCTCCTTCCCGTGAGGAAGACACAAAAATCAGGCTCCTATAAGATGCCAGCAGTGTGCAGTCGATGACTGTGACGCGCCAGCCGACAGTATAACCCAAAAGGTTTTGTAACGAGAAGAAGGACAAACCAACACAAACCAGCTGTAGCTAGCACCATTGTTTATCTGAACTTTGGACTCCCCTTACCCAGACCATGCACATGACTGCACCATTAGTCATGCATCTGCCACTTTCTAGTTACATAACCTTGACAGAAGATGAACTATGGCCAGCCTGAGAAGTGTGCAGCTGCACAAATAACTGTTAAAGATACATAACACATCATTCAGTGTAATTTGACATAGGGTGACAGCACAACGAATCAAAGCATCATGTGTGTTTACTTCACTTCTCAACTTCTCTGGGACAAACCTAATGCCAATGGCAGTTGATGCCCAAACCACAGAAATCACCACCATTAACCACTTTCTTTTTTTATAGTGCTTCCTTTAGGAAGAAAAGCTGCAGCTAATGCAAGGTTACACCAACAACAGTTTAATATAAACAAGGACTTTTTAATTACCTCCAGTAACAGAAGAACTCACATGCAAGCAACCTGAGCAACCTACCATCACTGCGAATGACACTACACACAAAATATGGTGTGCTGTCAACATTTAACCTTTAGCCACCGCCCATCCTACATACAGGACTTAAGTACCGCTAGGCACCTAACGACCGAATTTCGTATATTTATTCAACAACTATACATACTGAATTTCTCAAAACATGAAGCAAAATGGCCATTTTTTTTTTCCCTGCAAAATGTTGTGTATTTCATAATGTTATGCTAGGGGTTGTGAAGTGCGATCAGTATCCTCTCCTACCGAAACTCCATCCTCACCTGCCCATGGCGCAACCTGCCCTAACTAATGAGGCTACGGGGACCGAGTCACAGCAACATAACTGTTCCATCATCCACTGAGGAAAGCTGCAGAACACATCTGTCCAGAGGCTGAAAGGTGGCAATACAACCACAGGACTACCTACTGGTAGGCTAGTAACCCAACGAAGGGGATTAAACATTATTTTCATGCCTCTCTATCAAGACAGAAGGATGGCAAACCTGAAGACAAACTGTGGCAAGAAGATGGTTAAGCAAAAAATGGAAAAAGCTGAATACAATCAAATATGCTACTTCTTCTTCTTCTTCATCAGTAGGGCCCGTGGCTAATGCCACGGATGTACTGCAGCCTAGAAGGCTTATTGTACTCACCCTATCCCCCCCGCATGATTGGACGTTCCCACATTCGCCACAAGGTACCTTCGCGTCCGCAACGACGCGAGAGATCCTAATAGCAAAAGGTGGAACTGTGTGGGCGAGAATTGGCCGGTAATTTTGCCTGAAATTGCGACTTCCATGTCAATTCAGGGATCTTTTGCATGCCGCAAATCTATGACATGGGACCGACGGCTTTACTTCCCCTCCGAAGGAAGGCATGCTGAGGATATTTACGCCCTGAAAAATCCTGATGGCTTCGGCCGGGTTTGAACCCGCGAACTTGGGTACTTAAAGGCAGCACGCTACCGCTAGACCACCGAAACTGCTTATATCACTCCTAGAATCTTACATACACAAAATTTTTAAACTACGAAAGGAATTAAGAAATTCTGAAGAGTTGGAAGTAGAACCAGTTGATGGAAAACCAAGAAGATATAAATACAATTGGCTACAACACACAAAAAGAATGAACAACAATAGGAAGCCAACAATAATGCTGAATTGTACACCAAGTCAACTTGGTAGACCTTAGAAGAGACTATCAGACAAGGCTGAAACAGGTCTATGAAGGCCTAACTGGTGACAGATGACGACGATGATGATGATCTTTCTTGGTCCTTAAAATACTCAACGTCTTACACAAAGAGTGTGCTAAAATTTAAGCGTCCGGCTCTGGAGCCGAAGGGTTAAATAACCTACACTCCCATATGTGAATGCATGTACAAAACAACACTCCTAGACATTCATGATATATATATATATATATATATATATATACACATACATATACACACACACACACACACACATATATATATATATATATATATGCACACACACATATATATTTACATGCAGTAAATTTCCTTCTTGCTTATATATACATATATACACACACACACACACATATATATTTACATGCAGTACATTTCCTTCTTGCCTATATATATATATGTAGGCAAGAAGGAAATGTAATGCATATATATATGTAGGCAAGAAGGAAATGTACTGCATCTTTTAAGACTTACTTTATAATCTCTGTTTTATTTTTGACAAAATGCTGTTTATTTCACAATTTTATTGTCTTTCCCTCAAATAATACACACATTTTTCCACAAGCCACATGCCAAAATTTAGATACCAACCCAGTCATTGAACGGCCACACTGTTGTTACAACAGACAACTCACTATTAATTCGTACATTTACTACCAGACTTTCGCTGTATATAGTAGTAGAGTGCGTTTGAAATGTGATGGCACACACGCAGAAACCAGGTTTCGTCTTTCAGCGAAATGGACAAGTCCATTTAAATCCGCTGGGGCGTCAGTTCAGTCGACTACCGGAAGCCGAGGTGTGCGCATCAGTGGTAGTAATGCTGGATGCACCATGTTCCAAGGTAGTGTGAAGGGTACTGGCTACCCACTGTATTCACCAGTTTCCCCTTCACTTCCCCTCCTGTGCATCACAGTGTGCCATCACATTTCAACTGGAGTCTACTTCCTTAATGATTGTAAATGGACGAGTCCATTTAAATCGGGTGGGGCGTCAGTTCAGTCGACTACTGGCAGCCGAGGTGTGCGCATCAGCGGTAGTAATGCTGGATACTCCATGTTCCGAGGTAGTGTGAAGTGTACTGGCTACCCACTCCATTTGCCAGTTTCCTCTTCACTTCCCCTCCTGTGTGTCACCATGTGCCAACACATTTCAACTGGAGTCTTAACACCCTACATACATGCTTTCTGGAACTCACATGAAATACTTACCTTAAGTACATCATCAAGCCTTATGGCCCCATCTTTGTCAATATCTATTTTGGCCAGAACCTCAGAGATCCTGTTCACCAGGGAATCATCTGGAACCTTCTGAATTCTCTTGATGGCATCTTTCAATTCCTCTATGCTCACCAGTTCTTCACTGGGAAAAGATAAAAGCAGAACTACAAATTGGAGAGACTTTAAAATTGCATCACACAAACTTAATTTCATGCATATTTTTTTATTTTAATATAACAGGTTATAAAAAAAATAATTGATATTATGCATTTTTTGTGCAATAAAACAGCCGTCCGCAGGGATTTCGTAATGCACAAATGTCACATATAGTTAAAATATTAACACTGTTTTTGGTAAGTGGTAAAAATGTACATTCCAGATTAAACACATTCAGTTGACCATGCATCCTGATAAATTCTTATAATAAAACCAACAACACGCACTTATTTTCCAAATTTGTTTTTGTAATAAAACTCTACATGTTTCGGACAGTTCCTCTGTCCATCATCAGGAGTTTTTTCTCAGTACACACAGCAATGGTAAGTGTATGTCATACAGGTTTGCTGATAGCTTGCAAGCTGACAGCAAACCTGTATGACATATACCAACAAACCGGAATGACATATACCAGCAAACTTGTATGACATACACCAACAAACCTGTATGACATATACCAACAAACCTGAATGATATATACCAACAAACCTGTATGACATATACCAACAAACCTGAATGATATATACCAACAAACCTGTATGACATATACCAACAA
>Ga0131853_10011470_pt1 | contig 16223 bp, 8 predicted proteins | sample TergutLab28metaG_FD_92764 | JGI IMG/M metagenome (GOLD analysis project Ga0131853, IMG submission 92764) | Labiotermes labralis P1 segment gut microbial communities from Petit-Saut dam, French Guiana - Lab288 P1 (version 2) (version 2) | ecosystem: Host-associated > Arthropoda: Insects >...
AGTTCTGCCGGTATTTGGTCAATACCTGGCGATTTGTGACTTTTTAGCTTGTCGATAGCCAGCTCAACCTCAGAGGCACTTGGCTCAGGTACCAGTGGTTCTGCTGTGTGTATTTCTGCCTGCTGAGCATCCTTAACCCCATGCACGTTGAATAGCTGGGAGAAATAGGTCCTCCACCTAGCCACAATACTGTGGGAGTCTGCAACCAAGTCACCTTTCTCATACTTCACTATATTACATCTAGGCCGGTACCCCTTCTTAAAGTCACTGATGCCCCTATACAAGTCCCTAATGTTTTGGATCTTATTATTAGTTACAAGTTCCTCAATTTTAGCTCTCAGATATGCCTTCTTTTTGTTCCTGAAATGTCCGCTAACTTCACGTCATACCTTGTTCAGATTATCTAAATTGCTTTGGCTTGGATCCTGTATGCACTGAATTTTAGCCCGCTTCCTCTGATCCAAAAAACCTAAACATTCTTCATCAAACCTGGGTTTATTCTGCTTAAATTCATCCAAACCCAGACTCTCTTTCGCTGACGTTTGTATATTCTCTTTAATGTTCCCCCAAGTCCTATTTACGTCCTCGTCATCGTCCGAGTTCTCCAAAGCTGCAAATCTGTTTGTAATCTCAATCTGATACTGTTCCCTAACCTCTGGCTCACTTAGCAAACGTTGTATTAATTATTTATTTATTTATCTTGATCTTTTGTTGTTCTGTTTTGCTCAGTCTAGCAAACTTTACATTAATTATTTCTTTTGTTGTTCTGTTTTGCTCAGTCTAGCAAACTTTACATTAATTATTTCTTTTGTTGTTCTGTTTTGCTCAGTCTAGCAAACTTTACACTAATTATTTCTTTATTTATCTTTTATCTTTTTTTTTGTTTTTCTCAGTCTAGCAAACTTTACATTAATTCTTTCTTTATTTTTTGTTGATTTGTTTTTCTCAGTCTAACAAACTTTACATTAATTATTTCTTTATATTATCTTGATCTTTTGTTGTTTTGTTTGACTCAGTCTAGCAAACTTTACATTACTTATTTCTTTATTTATGTTTATTTCTTTCTACTTACCTTTTTCGTTGTTATGCTAACATTCTTGTTGCCATTTTTCACAGCAGTTCCTCTTTATTGTCTCATTCCTTACAAGATTCGAGGTTCTCACAGCGGTAGGTTGCTGAAGATTTGTCTTCTACGATGCTGAGCTGTGTTGTTGGGTAAGTAGTTCCCGACGTTTCGAAAGATCATATTGCCTTCGAAAAGTCGGTAACTTTTTATGCAACGACACAGCGTAACATCCCAGAAATCTTGTACCTTTTCAATTCTTTCTTTCGTTCGGCCTCTTTATGTGGCTCCTATTTCTGTCTTAACTCATTTTTATAAGTGTTTCCTCGTTTGCATCTCCTCAGCATATCTTTCCATTCATTTATTCTGGTATATTTTATTGTTCCGTTCTTTTGTTCTTTCTTCTTGTTTTCTTCTTTCTTTCCTTCCTTCCTTACTTCCTTCCCTCGTCGTTCGCAGCGCCAATTCCTCGCTGTGTGCAAGGCTCGTGTTCCCACTGCCACTGTCCACAGAAGCAGCCCTGATGGAAATGGAAATGTTTAAAGACGACAGAGAACGGAATCCAGTAGGCAGTGATTCCGACCAGAAGCGGCAATGTGTTGTGACTCTGCGTCTAATATTACGTTTCTCAATTTGTGGGTCGAGGCTTTATGGGTAAATTAAAGCTTCTTATTGGTTTTGATATGTTAAGGATTAGCATTACTGAGTACTTTTGTCGGACTTTTAAGGTTTGTTTTAATTTGCTCAAATAGCATGCTTTTTGATGTGTGATAAGCAAGGCTTCTCCTGAATACTGACCTTGGTTAGTTACCCAAATACTGCTTCAGGAGTTAAATCAGTTGCCATGACGATGTGCATCGGTAGCGTATGTTCAGAACTAAATTTGTATTTCATGGTGATGCCTAGAGCTAGTTAGAAAACGTCAGCTTTGTTGAGAAAAGCCAAGAACAGCGAGTTCGAGGCGATACCATCCGCAGGATTACTCAAGAATATCTCGTTCGGTGTTGTTTCCATGCAGAACGTTAAATGTACCGCAAAGGCTGGCTCAGACTTCAACTCTTTTAACGTTTATTCCGCGTGGGTGGAGGTGGGGGGGGGGGGGGAGCGAGAGGAGGTTCCGGTTAACGTCTGTCGCTACAACCACTACCCTTGCTAGTGCTGAAGTTTTCGCTGCGGTGTAGCCTAGGATTCTTTTCTTAGGGGACGTGAGACTACGTAACGAGGTAGTCGGTTCCTGACATTTCGAAGGAAAGTGGCTCCTTCATCTTGAAGGATCAGTGAATCTTGTACGATTATTTCGAATCATCAGTATCCGCTATCTCCGTGTCACAACTGCATATCCCAGAAGAAGGTAATCTTAACCCACTAACCTGATGGAGGTTCTTTTTTATTTTCACCTACCAGGCTGAACAAATGTCGAAGATTTACACTTTATTATGCCCTTAAAAAATAAAATCACATTACCAGAGAGGTGGAATCCTCCTGAGTTAGGAATTGCTCTGCATGGTAGATGCCTCTTCTTTTATTAAAATTAAAGACAATATTTAAATTAAATTTTTTTTACATTACATTTCTGACAGTTGCGTGATACTTGGCTTACATTATAAACCTTCAGTGTTTGTGTAATATTGAAAGAGCATTTTCCCTTTCTTATAAATAAGGCTAAGACAGTATTTACCCAGCCTTCTTATACAAGCTTTTATAAGTGGAGTGACGTAAGGATTGCTTTCCACCTTCAGAAAAGTTTGAAAGCTTTTTCACAACTTTCTCTACGGCACGTGTTAAAGAAAATTTCGTCCCTTTGATAGCTGCTGCGACAAGAAGGAGTTCGCATGGTCCATACCTTTGATAAGCCTTTCAGTTCTTCGCTTTCAATCGCTTTGCGGTGGCGACTGTACCGGAGATGTGAAGATAAAGTAGTGAATGGAGCGGTTTCCTGATTAAGAAATTATGAGTCCGTTTTGATCCTTCTCCTACCCACCCGTTTCACCACAGAGTGTGGATATAGCGGCCCTCCCGCTTTCAAATCTGGTATAAAGGCCTTCTAATGTAGGTTGTGTTAGAGTTGGCTGCACTCCTATAATTAAAAGTATAGAGAAAATGTCGTTGTAAACACCGTAATATTATATGTTGAAATGAATAACGAAGATAAGAATCCGTTTTTGTCTATTTCGTGACAAGATAGCCAATGTTAGGAACTTTCCAAAGTGTAACTAGACTGGAACAATTCACCACCCTACTCACACACATCTCTGTCCCCATAGACAAGGGACCACGCAGCCAAGGCCATTCGGGCCACCCCGCAACGCAACCCAATTAAGAGGAAGGACGGAGAACAGGCCTCCATACAACTGCAGAACCTTTAAACTTGACACCAGCTACTAGCAGCACCGTGCCTCTAGTCAGAGCACACCTGCCTGCACATGTAGAATTACTTTAAGCAATAAGGCCCGTATGTATAGATCTCTGCACCACGTGCGCGCTCAATGTATATAGTAGGACCTTAAGTTAAGTTCTCTTAAGACAACCTGAAGATGGCCAGTATAGGCCGAAACATGTAGTAGCCATTAAATACACCTTAATTGACACAGTCGTGTTTGACTGCATACCATTTACAATTTTCACACACACAACGGGGATGACACACTCAGTGCCTATAACTTCGCTTAAACCGTTTCCTTCTTTCACACTTTTCACGTCCACTCATGATAAACCGATTTTGTTTATATATATTATGTTAATTGCTTCTACATAAATGTTTAGTGAGACTTTCCAGCACTGCTGGAGTCAGATAGCCTAACGCGTCGAAGACATATATAGGCCGAAACACACGTATGTTTGTGTGTGTGTGTGTGTGTGTGATGTACATACAAGCTTGTGGTTTATTTTCAAGATGTGGATTTCGAGTAAAATTCATAAAGCCTGCCTGTTTATTGCAGCGATACGTATCTTGAAAAATTTACGTTCTTAATGACATACCGAGATAATGTCAATACGTAAACCAACAGTGAAATTTATTGTAGCTTATGGCTTAGCGTGTTGAATTTGTGCACACATGGTTATGATTTCTCATCGTTCCCAATAAAATTATTTTATTGTAATTAATTGTGATTGTATTACTACTACTACTACTACTACTACTACTACTAATAATAATAATAATAATAATAATAGACTTTTAATATTGTTTACTTTTTCGGAAAACCCTTGGTTTCAGTACTTAATTTGCTTACATATCTTATTTGTCGACCATAACCTCACAATTTATCGGCCGCCATGTTAGTATTGCCTGCTTTGCAAACAGTATTCCATATACCGGTATCATAGATGCTGTAGATAATTCCGTGTTCTGCATCAGCACTAACCTATACTCGCCTCGCTCCAGGGTCTCTGGTTATCGACATCAGACAGAAAGCTGATCCTATTCTTGTGTTCGTACATTATGTATAAATTGATTTGCATTGTTCTACTCTTTACGCCGCAGTATACGAGTTACGTAAACACTAATTATATGCGGTGTGAAGGATGGGTCAGTTCGCAGTACGTTTCTGCACAATTTCCGTTCTTGCATGTGGAATCCACGTGAACAGAAGTTTGTGGGTTCGCCATTTTTTTGTTTTACCTAAATCGATGGGGTACGCCGTGACGCAGTTGGTTGAGGCACTGCGCTACAAGCCGGAAGGTCGCGGTTTCGTTTCCCGATGGTGTCAGTGGAATTTTTCATTGACATAATCCTTCCGGCCGCAATATGGGCGTGGGGTTGACTCAGCCTCCAACAGAAATGAGTACCAGGAATATTTTCTGGGGTAAAGACGGCCCGTGCGTATGGATGACAACCTTATCATCTTCATGTACCTTTTGTTTTGAAATCTGGGAGCCCCACACTCCTGGAACCTTCAGGGCCTGTACAGGTCTCTAATGGGATTGCTTTACCTTTACCTAATTATACAAATAGATTTACTTAAAAAAGGCACGAGACGGAGAGCCAAGTCACCCAATAAAACTGGATTCGAAATCTGAATTTCCTTTTGGCATTTCATACTTTACATCACGCGACTGTTGATCAGCACGCATTTCAAGTAGTTATTTCCCGTTGCTCATTTCTCCATTCTCACGTGAAGATCTTGTGTATTGCCTGTTGTCTGTGTCTTCCTTCCTGGGAGAAATTATTTCGGAATTCGTTCGTCCCTCAGTATGAACATCAACATCTTCATGATCGTCAAAATCCGAACATGTTTACTGTAGCCGTATTATTATCTACATTACAGTTAAATATTCAGTTCGTACCACACAGAGACCACAGTATTTCGCCATTCGACCATTCGCAGAATTATGTGTAGGGAAATAGGTGATAATTGATGTTTGTTGGGAGAATCCTACGGAACACACCTAGACACTATGTGGATAAAATTCAGATTTTTTAATGTTAAATATGGCTTTGCTTGCAATAACCAACAGGCTGGTAGTTGGGCAGGAAGTGCATCGAACGTGAGAGACTTACTATGGGGCTGCCTACAGCGCAGAGTGCACAGTAGAAAATGAACCGCTCTTTTGCCTTATAATTGTAACAGCAATCAAATTATACGTGGCTCGCCTAATGCGATTGGCGGCGTCACGCAATAATAACGAAATAACACCGCGTGTCCGTGCACGTTCCGGCTGTGAGTTCGACTAACCCCTTCAGGGCTGCTGATTCCACGAAAATCCCTCTCACTGTGTGCTTCTAGTCGGAGTAGCCTAGTGGGTAGTGATGGATTACGGGCTGGACTGTCGGGGATATGCGTTTTTATTCCCGCTAAGGAAAAGAATTGATCCTTTTCTCCAAAACACCCAGACTCTGACCAGCTTTGTTGAATGGGTACCAATGGAAATGTTCCCGGGCATAAAGCGGATGGGACCTGAAGCTGACCACTCATTTCTTTCTAGTGCCGAAATTTACGTAGAATGAATGGAGCTACAAATCCGTACCCCCATACGCCTTCATGGTGTACATTACGTTACTCGTACTGCCTGCCTTCGAGTTGTGCACGAAAACACCCTTTGCTTCCACGATGTAAAGGAATCTTTAAAATTTTTACACGATTCCTTGCAGAAATGCCGAGATTTAAGATTTCGTGTTAGGAGGATGGGTGTTTCTGAGAAGCTGCTGGATTATTATAGAATGTAGTACAGCCAGTTTGTTCCGACGTTTCGGACGAACATGCTGTCTTTTTCTTCTAGGTGATGTAATTCGATTCAGATGGACTTTAAATTCACTGGGGGGAGGAAATATGGCGGTTATGTCAGAGCTACGTAACTAGCAACCTTTGTACGACACAGATATATTTCTTCCTTCTTATCATTTTAGCATCATATAAACCGAATCCACTCTCCTTATGATGGATGCAGCACATCCCTCCGAAACATCGGAACAAACATGTTATCCTGCTTTCTGTAATATCCTTGAAGATCACCATTTGAACAGTATCATTCCTCTTCGAATTGTTTCACGGAATTCCTTTGGCATACGTGTATAGTTACTGTGTGTGTGAATGTGGCCGAAGCTTATCTGCTCTAGTACAAAGACATAACGTCCATGGCCCTTTGTATTCTCCTGTGTATCTTCACTTTTTGGAGCATAGTTACGGTTGTGAGAGTATAAAGTATATGACAATTTAAATGTCCAATTTATGTCAGATAATATTCTGGAAGGCGTTTTATCGGCAACTAGCAGCTATAGCTTCATGTATGTTTTGTGCGTGCTTGTGTTTATGTGTGTATGTATGTGTGTGTGTGTTTGTGTGTGTATATGTATGCATGTGTATGTGTGTATATGTGTGTATGTATGTGTGTGTGTGTGTGTGTGTGTTTGTGTGTGTATATGTATGCATGTGTATGTGTGTATATGTGTGTATGTATGTGTGTGTGTATGTATATGTGTGTATGTATGTATGTGTGTGTGTGTATATATGTATGCATGTGTATGTGTGTATATGTGTGTATGTATGTGTGTGTGTGTTTGTGTGTGTATATATATGCATGTGTATGTGTGTATGTATGTGTGTGTGTGTATGTATATATGTGTATATATGTATATGTGTGTGTGTTTGTGTGTGTATATGTATGCATGTGTATGTGTGTTTATGTGTGTATGTATGTGTGTGTGTGTGTGTGTTTGTGTGTGTATATGTATGCATGTGTATGTGTGTATATGTGTGTATGTATGTGTGTGTGTGTATGTATATGTGTGTATGTATGTGTGTGTGTGTTTGTGTGTGTATATGTATGCATGTGTATGTGTGTATATGTGTGTGTGTGTTTGTGTGTGTATATGTATGCATGTGTATGTGTGTGTGTGTGCGTGCGTGCGTGTTAAGAAAGAATGTATACTTTTCTTGTATCACAGTCTGCACCTTTATCCCGTAGTAATTTGATTTTGAAGAATCGGTTCTCAGTACCGTTTTCAGCGAAAGATGCTTCGTCGACTAATATTTCAGCAGGGCAAAAAGTAGTCAAGATCGACGAGTGGGAAATTAAAATTAATGAAGTCCAATTTCCACAGCTGTTATACTTATGAGCACAGTAACAAGCTGTCTATATCGCCTGCCATTAACTATGACTCCACATGTCTTCTAAACATAGTTATTACAGAGTCAGTGCCATATATTACCTAGTTCCAAAAATCTTGAATTTAAGCATCCAGTCTGTGTTATGACGGTTCCATTGGCCGTGCGGTCTAAGGCGTGGGTCTACGGCCGCTCGACTGCTGAGATTGTGGGCTCGAATCCCACCGGGATCGTGGAAGTCTCTCTGTTGTGAGTGCTGTGTGCTGTCAGGTAGAGGTCTCTGCGACGCACAGATCACGCGTCCAGAGGAGTCCTACCGACTGTGGTGCTTCGTTGTGTGTGATCTAGAAACCTCGAGTATGAGGAGGCCATGGCCCGCGTTGGGCCGAAGGGCGACAGAAAAAAAAACTCTGTTATATAACCTTTATCTGAATTAAATATCTTGTTTGTATTTTCATTCATATTCTTTACTCACATAACTCATAAGGTGGGTAGGTTACTTAAAGTTCGTCACATTCATTATGTTTAAGAGGTAAGAAGTATTTGGAATTGACTTGATAATGGCTAATTTTAGCCCAAACATGTACTCATATTTCCTTTCACTTAATAAGCATAACTTTGTACAGTACTGTTTATTAATATAAGAGCTGCGAAAATTAGACTTATTTAGACACATTCATTTGTTATCAAACACGGCGACACGCTTGAAGCACGTATGAACATGTGTTAGAAATTCTTCATCGGTTTCTCGCCCTGTAAGTCTACCAACCGCCGTGCAAGCCTTTTCGCCTGCACACGGCATACCCAGGAACAGGTCTGAGTAATGAGGTTTGTTATTTCTTAACGACTCCGTCACTTCCAGTGATAGCCCTTGCTGGGGGATAAGGTCTTTCTTTGAGGATTCCCTATGGGTATTGGACTCCATTTAAGAAGTTAAATTGGGCGTTATCTGTAATTACCTGCCCGGCCTGGACAAAGAACTCCAGTAGAATAACGATCTGCAGCAGGTAGTTAAATGTCTGATCTGAACGTTTTAGGTGCTGTAGGGTATTTGTTGGAACGTGTGGCCTGTACTGCCAACATATATGGAAAGATAAACGACATAAAGTTCGAGGACAGTTTCCGGTGTGGTAATTAATGAGCATCAAACAAGAGAGCGCTGGATTAGGGTGATTTATTGGACGGCCGTCAAGGGTGTGCTGCTCTCCTGACAACTGTAACTTGGACTGACGGCCAAGGAGTGAACAAATACATCTTAAAGCCATTACAATTTTCTGGCCTAAATCGAAAGCTGTCAGTTATGACATTATTACATTATGTCGGTACAGTTGTGTACATCAAATTGGGCACTGTGCCTAGGGGACGATGTTGTTAATTCATGAAAAGAAACTTGCCTCTTTTGAAGAATTAACAAGATGCGCCAATCCTACCGATGTCATTTTAATCAGTAAGTTAAGTTGTCAGAAGATGTGTTCAGATTCCTTATCCACATCTCAACGCTGTATCTGAATTAGCAGGCTTTATGTAGTGCATCTCGTGTGGTTATATTCATTTAATTTATTCTGTAGGCCACCAGCAGCCATACCTAAATAACATGCACGCGCCCCTATTTTGGCCATTGTTTCTACGGAACTACTTTTGGGGTGTGACGTCTTGTCATTGGGTAATTGGGTGCCGGAGTTTCGAAATATCCCTTTGTCTTCGACAGTTCAAGTTCTGCAGTGTTACACCGGCTACTGTTTCTCTGTCAATTGCCGTTTTGCAAACATGGATACCAAATAAATTCATAAAGCTATGTAGCTCTGAGGACAATTGAATTGGAAATTGACTCAAGAGATGAAGACGAAGTTAGCGTCATTGTGTTTAAAAATATTTGCATTTGCAACAAACGAAAATCAAGACACTGACAAAGGCTGGAAATTGGAAGAAAAGTAACTGAAATCTGTTCATTCCCTAACAAAGTACCCGTATCCGTTCTTGTTCCTTCAGGCTTATGCTAAACCCGCTGTTCGACTCGTGAATCTCGGTCTCTCAGTAGCAGGGCTGGTCACCTCACAGTTGTGTTTGTGCAGCCCTTAATAATGCCGTATATATTCATGGGATGACGCGGCCGGCTGGACCAAACTTTGACTGGTTATGTAAATGCGCACCTGAATATTGACATGCTCTGTTACACTTTTGCTACCCATTCTGATGGAATGCATTATAGACCTATAGGCTTTCTTTCCAAGCACTGTCGAACAAACGCATCGTGAAGTACTAAACACGAATATATGCGCCTATCAGGAGCTACAGAGTGTGCACAAGTTTTAAAGTTTCCCTGCTCGCTGCTTATATATAAGCTACACGCACTATAGCAGGCCTGATTGTTTAGCTACTCAGGAGCAGTAATAGTGGTAAAATGGTCTTCCGAACTTCAGGTAGCCTATTGCGAAGCACCACATAATCTTTCCTCATGTTACTATTATGTCATTTGTTTGTCTACTTGGTAACTCTATGTGATCCCTTTTAATCCACCATCCATTAACGTTAGAGTCGTCGCTCTCTGTATAAACCTAGGCCTAATCCTGAGGACTCGGCACATGCGATAGAAGGTTCTGCTTAACTTCGTGTCAGCTTCTGTTTATAGTCACGTATGCAGAATCTGGGTAAATACGCGCATCTGTTCTTCGTTGCCGGGACAATACGAAAGGCTGCGCAGAGTACTGATAAGGGTTGATCTCAGTTCCTGATTTATACTCTCGAATTTTTACAGGAGGCTGAGATTTGGGTAGGCCTTATTATCTGTGGAAGAATAAATTAATTTACACGTGTAGTTTTAACTATCGACTGCTGTGCCGATGTAATGCACTGTACAGAGAGACAAACGGCTACCATAATTAGGCTATAACGTCGTAATTGGTCAGACCGAAAGGTAAAAAAAAAAAAAAGTTCCGCTCGTCACTGCAAAATCTGTAAACAATTTGATGTTTTTTTATGTTTTGCTGACCGTGCATCTCAGTATAATACCAGCAACTGACCAACTTAATGCACAAATTCTTGTTTTATAATCAGTTTATTATATTCCTCTACATGTTTCGAGCACTGTTTTGCTCATCATCAGGAGGTCAAATTGTATTATACAGTATCTGGTATCGTTACACTCTGTACACCTACAGAGTGTGACGATACCAGATGCTGTATATTGCAATTTGACGTCATGATGAGCACAACAGTGCTCGAAACATGTACAGGAATATAATAAACTTATTATAAAACAAGAATTTGTGCATTAAGTTGGTCAGTTGCTAAGATTAGTTTGATGGTGTTTATAAAGTTCTCTGGATTTTTGAAAGGTGTAGAGATGCTGAGAGGACGAATCAGTTGGTGACTTTCACAGCGATTTTTTTACTGTGTGACTGTAACAAATGTACTACAGCTGGCGTAAGAAACCTAGTAAATACCGAGGTAAGACGGTAGAGCCAGATCCAACCGGCTGCAAGATTAAAGATTAGGCGTACCGAGATACATGTTGTGGTGATCACCACCAGCGAGAATACGAGAGAAATTCACGTGTAAGTAGAAGATACATATTAAATCCCATTATGCAGTACCAAGGCTCTGAATATGGAAAGTGTGTAAACACGTTAACTGCGGACACTGTAGGCAGGGAAACGATGAAGGGATGGAGTTAAAAGGAAGAAAGGTGTGAGCGAACAAACAATATCCACAGTCGTACACATCCCTACATCTGTCTTATATCCGTCCGTCTCTGTTATTCTTTCCAGAATCGTACCGTAGCTGTTGATTTAGGGAGAGCACATTTATGGCCAATCACGGGTTCAAATTTTCAAGCAGATTGAACTGATGTCATCACTTTACTACTCTGCATGTATTTGAAATATGTTGAGCGTCTTCAATATAACTTCACAAGAACTTTTCCGGTGTCTGCGTTCTTCGTGGTCTCGGCTCGATTATATCACGGAGATCGGAATTCACATTAATATGCTTATCGTTTTCAATATTCTGACGTGGAGAGAATGTAACTTATGCATGGTATTGGGTAGTTAGTTCCTTAGGCTGCATGTGTCGACCCTGTTGTTTGGTAAAGGCACTATGGAAGGCCATCATCGTGTCGCAACATTATACCATCTACTTACGAAGTTTTCTTGTCATGTACGAATATGATCCTATGAGCATGGTGTAAGAATACTGCGAGTTTAAACAATGCTTATTGTAGACAGCAACTGCAAACACCTAGACGAAGCGACAGAAAAAATCAATGACAACAACAATGGCTTTCTATAAAAGGAAGGCTTTGCACTGAGTCAATTCATTGACAGCGTCCTTTCAGAGGACAGTGTTTTCTTTCAAAACAGGACTGTTTGATCAGGGAAATGGTTTTAGGCTACTGTACGAAGCTACGCCACACAGTGTTTGACTGATTACAATACCTATCCCTGTGTGAGAAACACGAAAGCGAAGCACCAACTGGAATGGTGAGAACTACAAAATGTTGTCAGTTCCATTACCTGACCCGTCTCTGTGCCAAGCTCTTCATGGAAGCCTTGTATCTCCGTGACGAGTCCTTAGAACTAGGACGCCCAATTTACAGCTGCGCTATTCAGATTCATTTCTAGCGTGTAAAATATCTTACTTAGGGAGGCCGGAATAGCGTAGCCACACTGGATAACTAATGCATCGTTTTTCGATTCACAGCAAAAGCAAGGGGGGTTTCTCCATTTCAAATTGTCTAGTGCTTGGAGCCCCACCGGCGTCATATTTGTTGCGTTCCGAGGTCTTTTTCCTCGGTAGTAAAGCGGCTGAGGAGTGAAACTGATCACTTTTCTCTATCTAGTGCCGAAGTTAATGATGAATGGAGCGATACCTCCAATACCCCTATGTTTATGGCGTCTACAGAGGCAACTTGACTCTTACCTTTACTTTTGGTTGTAAATTGACAACAAATTTTAGTGTTATCAGCTAAATAGAACTGGCGTTTTAAAATCTAAATAAAAGTGACATTCGTTCTGCTGTACAGAAACTACTGCTATTTCCAACTTTTCTTTTAAATGAGACATCCCCATTGTGTGGAATATACGAATAAGCTAAAATACAATATAGAATATGAAATTTATGTAATGCAGTAAGACACAACATTGTATTTTATTAAATTATATTAGATTATAATTATATATTAATTATTATATATAATTTTATATAATATATTATATATAATTATAATAATAAATAATTATATATAATTATAATAATAAATAATTTTAATCTAATATAATTTAATAAAATACAAAGTTGTGTCTGACTGCATTACATAAATTTCATATTCTGTATTGTATTTTAGCTATTTCCAGCATTAATATCTTTTCATCTGCAGAGTTGGAATCGTATATTTTGAACACAGGTAAAAACGCCTGTTTTGATTAACAAATATACTTAAGTCCAAGAGCATTTAATAAAGTAATAATTTAAAAATAACGTTTCTGTAGGTTAAAAAGTTTTACATTTCTTCTTTTGTTTAAAAAGAAGATGTACGTGGCACTGCAATATGACATTTGCTTCGAACCTCCTAGACAATGGGTGAGTATTTGCGGCGGTGCGTGTTGTATTGAAGTTCCTCTTACTCCGTTATGGGCTACGTTTTTTTTACCGTTGTGGCACCGAAAAGATGCACAGGAACAGATGACAAGCAACTGCTTTTTGGGAAGAAAAAAAAAAGTTATGTTATTGCGGATTAGTCTACAATTCAAATCGTGTCTCGTAATGGGCGCTGCCAACTTGCAGGTGCAGTGCCCATGTCACGCCACACGATTTATTTGTCAGTTTAAGGCACGGACCAGTGACGCCCATCCACAGGAGCAGAAATAATTCAGTGTGACTTGTTTTCACATCGCCGCGTCTTGTTTTTGGAATTAACAGAGGTTGTTGAAGGTAATTTGGTTGTCACGAGTTGGCGGCCCGTGTTATTTCAAGTGTTCACATGGGAAATTAAGTGGCTTCAACGTCAACGAAAATGGGGAATCCCTAAACAGATTCAGTTTATTGCTGCATGGGTAAAAGTAGTTCTACGCTAATTGATTTCAGTTTACACTCTTGGCCTTTTGCTACTGGGATCATTCAGTCTTTGTTCTTCTGAATTCAATTTGATTCGATGAGAGCAGCCGAAATATTTGCATGGCTTTACGCGGAGAACGAATTGGTGCAGAAAGGCAAAACATGAACAACATGTACAAAGCAAAATTAGTGACCTTTGTCAGTGCTAGGCCATTATCTAATTGACTGGTTTGTTGACTGTTGATTGATCCAGTTGCTTTTTAACTGACAGAACAAAAGTAACTGATTTATTGGCAATAATCTGAACGAGTATCTGACATAACAGACTGTTTTAATTGCAGTATAAAATTAATTATTGTATTTCGTAAAAAGGAAATCACTTTACTAATCAATTCGAAGAATGATGTGAATAATATCTTTATCGTTGCACGGTGCATTCTGTGGTTTAATTAATCACACACACACACACCAACACATGCACACGTATATATTATTTAAGAAGTCTAAAATTTACATTAAAATATTTAAAACGCTCCTATACGTTTCGATCACACGACCATCCTCAGGGAGCATATATTGTTCCTTGCTAAAGTTTTATAACTTGAGCAAAAGACAATGTATGCTCCCTGAGGATGATTGTGTGATGGAAACATGTAGGAGCGTTTTAAGTGTTTTAATATAAATTTTAGAATTCTTGAACAATATATACATGTGCATTTGTTGGTGTGCGTGTGATTAAATGAGGCGTGAATAGTAATTTATATATCAACAAGGAAACAGAGATGTTGATATAGCGGATTTTTTAAATTAAGAATTTATATAATAAAATGGTTTACTGACGGTATGAATTGAACAAGTTAAAAAGTTGTAACTGTGCTTTAATTGTCATGGTTTTAAAGCACGGTACTTAATTAAGTACGTTCTTGACGTCATCACTTGATGTTGGTCAGTGGTCAGTTTCACATCCTGGCCTCTCTTAACTGCCTTTGCGACAATTTAAAAGGAAGCTGCTTGGTTGCCAGGGTCGGTCTGATTGATTAACTCAGAATAAAACTGATTCGTTGACATAAGAAAACTGACTGTTTAGATACTAGAATAATTTTACTGATTTACTCAAAATTTAAAGCAAAAAAATTGGTTATTGAGCAAGAGACGTGACGATATATAATTGAGTGATTGATCGCTATGTTGAGTGGGGACTTATAAGAAATGCTACTGGCCGTTACGATGAAATAAATTAAGTCACAGAAAACGTAAAACGTAAAGATTATCCGGCCAAAATTAGGGCCTAATTTTTCGTTAGGAAAACTTTAAGATAAGAGATACATTTAGGACCTCACCTGTAGAAGGGAGAATAATATTAACCCGGAACTGATGGAAGAAGGTACCAGTGGTTGTGGTCTGGATACATGTGGCTCAGTGTCCGGACTAGAAGCGAGCCCTTGTAAATAAGGTAATTAGTTTTATGGCGTCATAAAATTCGGTAATTTCACAATTCTCCGAGCAACCATTTTTCTCTCAAGGGACGCTCTGCTTCATTGAGTTAGCTCATTCAAGAAATAACTGGAAATGCCAACTTGATGCAACAAGGTAATTTTATTGATGTTTTCTTAGCTCGAAATTTTTCGGGTACATACGCCCATCCGCAACGCACACACGACCTACGCAGCGGCTCTCAAAACCACCACCCATCCAAAAACTCGGTGCAGAAAACCATACGCTACAACTCAACATCCAATGCTCCTGATGATGGGCTTATGTACCCGAAACATGTCGAGCTAAGAATACATCAATAAAATTACCTTGTTGCATCCAGTTGGCGTTTCAAGTTATTTCATGAGGAACATGCACGGTCAAACAACCTTTAAGTTCGCTCATTCAGTTAGTTGGTTAGTTTACGACGTTCCGGGGGCTAACATTCTGTGACACTAACTATATTTACTTATCCAGAGAGAATTACTCGTAGCTTTGTAATGCTGTCAGTACTGTCTCTTTCTTCACCGGCTTAGAAGATAAGAACCCTGACTCGAATGACAGAAAAAGTGTCGTTGCTCTGCCGACTCGGCTTGAACTGCAATTTCAAATCTTCAGACTGCCATCTGTCACGACAGCCACCATCTAAGACGACAGCTTAAGACGAAACTAAACGGGGTTCTGAGAAGATATTACAACGCCTGCTCGTCCGTAAGAAGCCAGACAACCACAACTTTATCTGACATTCGAGTAAATATGTTACTCGGTTTTGTACAGAATATCCACCATTGCAAATGGTATATATCTATCGAAGTTGCACGTTCTTCCCAATATGGAACTCCGTGGAAAACACTGCTTTCAGGAGCTAATAGTCTGTAATTTTTTTTTCACAAATTGCCCGTCTTATTTGGGAGCGTAAAGTAAATTTTGTTAGTTGAATAAAGAGAGACCAACTTGATGTCACTTGTTTTTTTATTTCATTATTTAATGCTCAACATGTTTCGGATGTTAATACATCCATCATCAGGAGCTTGCGACTTATTTGTTGAGTTATTTCATGGGTTGTATTGCTCTGGTTCGATGTGTGTTGG
>Ga0131853_10011471_pt1 | contig 16223 bp, 7 predicted proteins | sample TergutLab28metaG_FD_92764 | JGI IMG/M metagenome (GOLD analysis project Ga0131853, IMG submission 92764) | Labiotermes labralis P1 segment gut microbial communities from Petit-Saut dam, French Guiana - Lab288 P1 (version 2) (version 2) | ecosystem: Host-associated > Arthropoda: Insects >...
AGAACAAAACCAACAGAAATAAATAATGCCACATGGTGAGGTATGATGTTTATACATATTCCAAAGCACATACCCACAGGTCTTACAAATGACATAAAATAATACATCACTACATCTCTGTTGTGGTATGTTCCAGTACTTGAAACCTGAGATTCACTGCATTCCTACATACACCATTGTGGATATGTCATGAAAACTTCAAAACCCGAGTACTGGTACATTACTAGATCTTCCGTTGTTGTATGTTCTCGACACTTTTATTTTTGTACATTCACAGTAGTCATATTCACTACAGAGCCCACGTCTGATTTCTTCATGGCCTGGAATATGACAGCTGTACTGTCCAAGAATGCAGGCTTTATTCTGTCTACCTTCCATAATCTGGCATATGCACAAGGTGCAACACATTACAGATGACGAATGGTCTGAACGCAGAGGAAGTTGACAGCCTAACATCTCTCTACACCACACTCTAATTTTTCACAAAACAAAACTGGTGATATATTGTGTGTTGCAGCTCAAAACATGCAGACATTACACAGCCTGAACTGCATTCCTTTATTTACATTATGGACTGAAGTTCTTGCAGATTAACATTAAAGACATTAGTATATTAACAAACATGATTAAGAATAAAGATACCAGACCTAAGGTATACATCCCAGTTTTAAAATTAACAATTCTGGAAATGAGCACAAATGAAATAAAATTAATTAAATGTGTTTATGTATCACATATATCTTTCTAAGCTTGTCTTTCTTCTTTCCTATCATATAGTCACTGGTTCTGGTAAAAACAAAGAAAGCATGATTTTCAGACAAACATTATGTTTGATCCAAGAGAATGTCACAATAAAATATGGCCACTTAGCTAACTAAAATCCTGACACTTCTCAGGTTTCAGTTCCCTTATGTAATAACAATGTGACCCCAGGGTTCTAATATGTGCTCAGTCGTACCTGTGGTGTTCTATAATGAACATTCTGCGGCATGATATACTCCCCATGCCCCACTGCCAACTGACGCTGTCTCTCCCTTGTATTGTGTGGCTGTCGCACTCGTTTCTTATGCCGACCACCCCCTCCTTCATTGCGTGGACGGTGAGGCTGTAATGTACACCAAAAGAATCCCACAGATGTATTTTTCACCAAGGGATTTTGGGTGATAATTTCCAAAAGAATTTCAACTACAATCAGTACACTTATACATAAATTATAACAGAATGATGCCTAATACTACATTATTACGTGCATTACTCTATGTATTCCACAACATACAGCCACTGCTACCTTCAAAGGCTTCATATCTGCCTGAAAGGTATTCAACAATCATACATGGTAGACTTAAAAAATGTGAGTCTGTGCAATGAACATCATCAGACATTAAAATATTTATAATCTTTAATAACCAACATGACAATGTCAGTCACGAAATTACTGTATGTTATTTGTACCCAAACTTCAGTCACATTATAAGTCATTTGTTAGTTACTGGTAGGCAAAGAATTTAGCAGAAACAGTGGATAGATCTACTCTATAGCTGAGATTGCACAGTCAGTATATTCGATTTTCTTTGTCCAACAATCAGTTATCATTATCACTGTATGACTGAACTGCTCATAGCCTTCAATTTGAAAAATTTACCAGCCTAAAACTAACAAATGACACATACCACCAAGAGCTACTACCAGAAAAAGAAGAATCTCAATATACTAACTATTCACAGAGATAAATAGGATGTAAACTGTTTTCTGAATTCATACTTTGTTTCAATATAATTCACTGTAATGACCTGTGTCAATTATTCACCAATTTTGTAAAATTTGCCAAACCACAACAAAGTATATTCTGTCACCATCTTGACACAGCATAACAATTGGATGTGCCATGCTGTTAAATTTAAAATTGCATAATCCTAAAAAATTGATTCTGACTGCAAAACTCTTGATGAGGTGTATGGCATTATCACATGCATAAACAATAATAATTTCTTGAGAGGACTGTAAATTAACTGTAAAATGTTGACACAATGACATTTCTGAGACATTTTGAAGCTATCTGACCTGAGGTGACCCCTTCATTCTCAGTTTACTTAGGCAAATTCTAAACCAGTACATTAAAATAATTTGTAACCACTTTCTTCCATATTCATATGCTCTCAAAATTTCCAACCTTACATATCATTCTGGTGATACTTAACCCCAGAAATTTCTTCAGAATTGTACAGTAACAGAATAAACAAACAATAAAACACAGAGTAATCTTAGTAATTGACCAACTTAATACACAAATTCTTGTTTTATAATAAGTTTATTATATACCTGTACACGTTTCGAGCACTATTGTGGTCATCATCTGGAGGTTCTCTCCCAACCTGTGCACTGGATGGCCACCTACAGAGTGTGATGATACCAGATGCTGTAAAATACTATTCTGACCTCCTGATGATGAGCACAATAGTGCTTGAAACATGTAGAGGAATATAATAAACTTATTATAAAACAAGAATTTGTGCATTAAGTTGGTCAAGTACTAAGATTATACTGAGATGTATGGTCAGCAAAACATAAAGAAAACACAGAGATCGGACATATGGAGGTGAAGCACCACTTAGAAGTCAGAAATAAAAGGAGTGGCTTGTGTTAACTCTCACTTAGAATTATGAATCAGTACAACATTAGCAGTTAAACCCAAACCTCCAATTTACGGGTATACAAAGTCTTAATGGTGTTAGTTACCAAGCATCATAACAACTGCAGAAAATAAATAATCAAATAAATGTTATCTTGCCATGAACACTTGAATGCTTCAAATTTCAAACCAATACCAATAAAACCAGTTTTTATCAATTTCTTCATCACACTACAAGCTGTTAGGCCAGTGAATATTCATTCCATGCATTGGCAAGGTCTGTTATACTTTGAGTCAATAAAACAGCAATCACAAAGCACACAAGCACTCTCATTTTCATGACTTGCCTCACAGTATGTACCCCCCAACAGCAATGGCTAAAACAAATGAATAAACATAATTTAGTGAACACTTTTGCAGAGCATCAATGAGCAATGTTCAGACAAAATAACATGAAAGATGTAAACACGTACCTTTTTCCCTCGATCATGCATCATTCTTTCTGTATCTTTGAGCATTTCTTGTCGCCACAGGTCAAAGAAGTAATTGGCATCAGTATAAAATTTTAAACCATCTTTACCATCCTCCCTGCAGAAATTAAAGAGGAATTTTAAAATTATAAAATGCCAACCACATTTAAAATTGCATCATTAAACACATGGAGCTGAAAAATAATATTATTGCACTGGATCACTCAAAGAATTTAGGATGGAAATGCATGGAACTACTAAAGGTATGCAGGAATTAGAAATGGGGGAAAGATGATGCAGATTATGAAGACAACCATGTATGGAACCAGTGACATATGAAGCAACAAGGAAGATATGAGAATAAGGCAATGTGGTGGTACATACCTAGTGGAAACTTTTCTTCAGTGGATGAACCATGTAACATGGATATGAACTGCACAGGAGGGAGGGGCAGAGTTGGAGGAGAAAGAGAATACTGTGAAAAGAATACCGCTGTCCCAATGGCAGATGTCATTAGTGGCCTAGTGGTATGGCACTTCCCAACACAAGACGCTGATATAACTGAGATAAAAATTTCTCACGTTGATAACCAACACAAAATAACTTTCAAATATTCTCAGCTACAGTAATAACACCAAAAACAAAAAGCATCGTAAATGGCATCTTGATAAACTTCTTCCATTTGTACTTCTGTCTTACAATTGCTTATACTTTTGCTAAAGGTTTACTGTATTAATAGGAATGAAATGTGGAATGCATCCTGGATTACGTCCAGCCTTTATATAGCACATCATGAACTACATACGTTTTCTTCAAGACACAACTGAATTCAATATTTTTAACTGTATACCTTTTTGATGTTCTTCAACATTTATGACCTTTAATTACAATACTCTCAGCAAAGAACAGAATGTGTGAAATGAAGGATCAGGAAAGGGTTCATATTTCTTGACTCAGACCATAATCAACTGGCCCTGTCTTAACACATCAACAAAAAATATTCTGCAACTAACTTCCTGTTGGATGCACTTACTAACCTGTATGAATTCAATTTATCCAGTGGTGGTGGTTTATCACAAGTCTGGTACGTTTCAAGCATGGCAGTAGGCATAGTATCACGTGAAACTACTTGCTGGTCAAACACTACTGAGCTCTTGAATGCCTTTCTCATATGAATGTCTTGTAGCGAAACTGTAAAACGTTAACAGTAGTATCACGTTTGCAACAGACATACACTACTCTACACATGCTGGTTTTGAATAATACATACATACATACATACATACATATATATATAAAATACATAATGCCCGACCTTCTGGAAATTCAACAGTAGTAGAAAAGTATGTTTACAAACTGGAGTACAGAAATTTTCATAACGCACCCTTTTATAACTATAACACTGCCAATGCCAAAACTTTTTATGCTGTACAACAGTGCAATATCAGATTCTTGATTGCTGGTTGTGAATATGTAACCAAATTACCTCGCAAATAGTGTACTCAAAACCCAAAGTCTATGGATGAAATTACTGATGAAATCCATTCCACAGAGCGATGCAGATGGAGTGTGAGCCCAATCATTCAGCTGACATGACATTTAAATTTCGTAATTCTACCAAACAATTGCCGTGGACACAAACTACTTTATATTCACCTAAAACAAAAGTGCTATATACGTGTACCAAATTTAATACAAAATGGAAGTCATGGTATACATGTACCTAGTTACACCACCTATATTTAAGAGTGCTGTCATATCAAGAACGATAGCATACAATACAACCTCATTATTCAAGTAACTTAAAAATCAATAATACACTCTGCAAGAAATGACATGTAAGTTTTAAATTTCATTACTTTACACACACCTTCTTCAACATTGCTATCAAGCTGAGTAACTTTCACAGCCAAACGGTCAATGCGTGTCTGAAGAGAATTTGCTCTGGCAGCCAAGCCATGTGCTTCTCGTGTTAGCTCCCCAAACAGATCTTCAGCATGACGACTCAAGCTAGACAATTGCCGCACTGTGTTGGCCAGGGTACCATTAGTGGCTGCCTCCAATTCTGATAGCAGTGGGAAATCTTCTGGTATGGTGCCTCGCGCAACATGCACAGGCTCCACCACACGTTTTGGCAGCGGCATGCTGGTTGGCACCGCGCAATTTCACGACATGACCTACAGCAAAATATAACACAATCAGTTTCAGTTTTTAAGGATTATAAATACCAGAGGTGTCTGAAGGTGCTGACATGGCATAGTTGGTATAGTGCCAAAGCTATGGGTTGCACAATCCAGGGTTCAAATCCCAGCAGGGACAAGAGATACTTTTCTTCAAAATATCAAGACTGGTTGGGCATGAAATTGACCACTCACCTCAATCTAGTGTTGGGATTAAAAATGAGTGGAGCTATACCTCCACTCCCCTGATATCCCTTCATGCCATGGGCAAGAACAGCTTTACTTTTGTGGAGGTATTAGTAACATGAAAATAATGATAAGATTGAACAGCAACCAAAGAAAGCCAGGGCAAAATCACACATGGGACAAGGATATAAAGAAGTAAAGCTGTCCTTGTGGATTAACAAGCCACTACGACAGCATACAAAGGATGAAGGTGGTGTTCAGGTACCCTTCAACAGCAATGTTCACACTCAGTTTTGTGACAATCAGTCAACTAGTTCGAAGGGTGTATTAGAGAGGTAAATGCACATAGGCAAACACACATGCAGCACAGTGCCTCAGAACTCTTCTGTCTTCTTTTTTGAGGAAAAGTACGATAACAGAATAAGGAGCAAAGTAAAAAATAAGTTTTTATGAAAGGTAATGTTGAAATTAAATAAGACAAATAGATAACTTACTGCCAGTATCTTACAGCACCACATTTTACTGTGTACTTCTTTACTCAATCACAAAAATCACAACCAACAAAATACACTGTTTTGAGGAAGAAACTCCTAATGAAATGTTATCAATCTCCTACACATTTTGGCCCATCTGGGCCATGACCACGGAGTTACCAACAGCAAAATTTTTGTTGTAGTCTGACAGTTCGCAGCGTATCTAACTTCCGATTTAGCTTCTCATGTAAAGACTCACACAAGGTGCTTAATTTGTGATTTACAGATGTATGCAGACAAGCCATATTTTACTGTTGGAGGCACCCAGATGGGGCGCAACCCATGGGAGACTGATAACAAACAATTAAGAGGTTTCTCCCTAAAACAGCTTATTTTATTGGTTTTAATTTTTGTTATCGCCAACAGTTAGAATCCAGAATCAAATTCTGCATACCTTGTATACAAACAGGATATGATATTACGACGTATGTGCTTTGTGAACTCGTATACCAGAAGTTTACGTGAAGTATAATTTCGTAATTAAAGACTTCCGTTACTTTACGAGGGGAATTCGTCGCCGAAGGACCACCATCCTTGCCAGCGGTGAAGCAAAATCTTGGCGGCCACAAATTTAGAGATAGCGAGGTAGAAACGGTTATCACAAGATGCCTGATAGCACAAGGCGCGGACTACTGCACACTAACAGGGAATACAAAAGCTCGTGCCACGATAAGTTACACGACTCATTTGCACCTGTAGGCCGGACTATGTGGTAAAGTTGTGGGACAGCAGTACACTTAAATCTGAGCTGTTCTTATTACAGATGCAATAAAGAACCCAAAATACAAGCAATGTAAGCTTATCCTCTGATCGACCCTCGTATATAAGAAACCACTTACTGTCTGTATGGCTTTTTACTGCCAATGGTTTCCTATGTCAGACCTGACTAATTTTCTTTAAAAATTCGTCGGTTTCCCAAATAAACAGCACTCTACAATGGTTAGAACCGAACGCCCAACATCCGGGTGTTAAGTGTAATTCTCAAGTGTATCAAAAGTGAACGAACAGAAATACGCTTATCATCCGTGTGCCACAGTTTATGGATGTTACCTCATTCTGCAAAAGCCAACTTGCTTATATGAAGATGTAATTTCGGTAGATCCAGTGCAAAGACAACGCACGCGAAGCGGCACTAAACCTCTTGGTGCCGGGGGAAGCAACAATCAAAAGCGAAGGCAAAATAGCAGGACAAAATATGCGGTTGCGGTTCCTTTTTGTCATCGCCCGTTATATTCATCCAGGGTATACCAAAAAGCGACGATTCTGCTTACATCTCGCAGTGTTCAGAGATGAGTCACCCAACAGCCCTGTTCCCCACTTCTCAATGATCAATAGCAGTTCGAGTGGGCAGCAGAGGCCAAGCCACTGTGTCTAGACCGGAATGACGGCGTCTCTGATTCTGAAATGATTAGGTACTGAAATACACACATCGACCAACAAGTCTGCTGACTTTTTTAAACACAGAACACCATTGGGAGCACATATGAACGTGTTCTCCCACTCTTTACCAACCAAATTACACAACCAAAAACAAACATGTTCGCCTTACAACGAGGGACATAGAATGGTAAACGCCTACGCTGTGCTATTTCGTACTGGGAAGATAAGAGAATCCCGGTGGTCACGAGGACTAAGGCTTGGGTCTGCGGCCGCTCCCTTGCTAGGATGAGGGTTCGAATCCCGTCGGGAGCTTGTGAATATTGTTGCACCAGCAGGTACCTCTGCGAAGGTCCGATCCTTCGTCCAGGGGAGTTCTACCGAGTCATTTGAGTGTGATCTGGTGCAGCAATAACCCTCTATACGTACAATGAATAGGCAGAGTTGTTTACACAAATAAAGGATACAAGAGAGTTGCTGGTATCTTGTTTGCGCACTTCCCTGCGTTATCGCTATGAAGCAATGATGAGCGGTGACGTCAACATAAAATGCACCAATCAAACTATGAAGGACGCGGTGCGGTGCGTTTCTAACACGTTGAAGAGGCCTAACTTTACTGCCGTTAATCCACATAACACCAAATAATCCAAAGGCCAGTAAGTTTTGGAAGTAGACTGATGTTACCGAGCATGCTCAACAAGTAATAACGAAGTCACATTCTCGGGGACCGGCTTTCATTGCTGTTAATGCCGGCTACCCAAACCCAACGCCTTCCGGAAGAAGCTACACAGAGAAGTTCGTGTAAACAGAACTACAGCAAGACACATTCACACGTACTTAGTCTCCATTACTCGTACACATAAAATGCGCAACATCGGAAATACAGTAAAAAAACACGGGATATAGTTTTCAAGAGCACACTGGTTTCCGTGAGCTCTTACAGCCAAGAATCCCAGTGCAGGCTTACTATAATAGCTTACGAAAACGAATCTACTTTAAAAGCACATATGTCTTCAGACGTAGTGAGCCTTGGCGGAATCAGGAAATACGAGTGTAAACTCATTGCCCCTGCACGCTGTTTGTCGAGCCTTGCCGCGTGACGTCAAAATGTGACCAATTAAAGCAATGGTACACAAACATATTTTACATTTGTAAAGTCGTACCACTAGTTTCACGGGCAAGCCAAGCCTGCATATTTTTTCACACTGTTCACTGCGTGAAGCCGGAACACAAGCGTATATTCGGCCACCTGCAATGTAGGTCCTACCTGAAACAGCATCTTTGTTTCGGGGCTCAGATTTTGAAAACATCTGCAGTACAGCAATCCCTCACCAACAGCAGAGGTTGAGGTCCTGAAAAAACAAACACCGCGATTGGCAAGAACACGGCTTTATGGCCTATTAACTAATGTTCATCGAAGTTTCACTAGGTATAAGGACCACCTAAATTAAATACCCTACAAAATTAAAGGCATGTCAGATACAAAATATTAAAAAGGTGTCACAAAAAGACGCAACGCAGTGTTAGCCGGAAGTTAGAAAAACTGGGTTCACATGCCTATACAGCCCTGCTTCCGATAAATTCGTGTATGGATGTTGTGGTTCGGAAGCTACCGGATTATTGTGTGTGTGTACACAAACTAAAACCGGGGATACAAAATGCCAAACGCCGCAGCTGTCAAAACGGAATACAAATGGAAAACACCAGATGGTGAAAGACTGCTATAATGTGGAAGAGCTCTCTCCCATTCTTGCATACACTCAATGAGGTTTACGACGTCAGTAAGATATATATTTTACAACCTCGTTCTGAAAGTGTGCGTACACAAGAGCAAACTATTTACAGGACGGTTTTCTGACAAGAAAACAGTACGTGTATGGAACTGAGGCTGTCTGCGTGTGTTCTCACTCACACATTTTAAACCAGCAGCCCAATTTTAAACCAACCAGGCAAGAAGGTCGGATCATCTTAGATCACTCCTACATTCAGATCAATCCTACATTCAATAATTCCAAAACCACAGAAACAATTTTTTTAAAAAAGGTAAACACTTTATTATGCATTTTTCAAGCTAAGAGAAGTGAGACATATTGTTTTAGTCGGATGCATAAGCCTGCATGTCTGCATGAAACACGTTTTAACTGAAAAGTGATAAAAGTTCCACAACAAAATATTTTGAGATATCTGAAAGACCAACGAAGACAGTTCAATTTTGACGTGTCTTTATATATTTTCAATCCCAGTATCGGTGTTGGTGAATGCATGAACTTTTTAAACTCCTTTGTTTCTCGGTACTCATAATGATTCATAATTCCTTTTCATCAGGCATCCCCACGGGTAAAGACTGAAGACTATAACATGCTTCAATAAACGTAACCGGCCAAAAACTTACATAAAAGGTGATTTTCACATAACTCTCAGTACCAGAAGCATTGGCTTACATCCGAAAATAAATAAGTATGCAACGGGCGTGTTTATCAAAATCAGCCTCTTATTTTTTAAATGGTTATTGAACAGTATGTCTTTCCGTGTTTGAATTATCGGCAGCCGGTTAGTTCAGACATGTACTAATGTCACTGATATATTTTATCATCACATCCGCTTCTGTAACGGAAGGTACAATAATCTAGGTTATCACACAGCTAATGCCTAGAAAAGGACCGATCGAGTAAGACAACTGCATCTTTCAACCCTCCAACTTCGCACAAATTATGGTTTCACCTGCTGTATAACTACGTAAAAGTGCCTTTGGGTTATGTACCAGAAACAGTGGTTCATCTTTTCATACTCAAATAAGGTACAGCTATACTTGTGCTTACGTTATCACGCCACGAAGGCACATGGGGGGAATGAAGGTATAAATTCCACACATGCCACCTCGGCAATAAATGGAGGTGAGTGGTTATTTAGCTACAAGCCCCAGGCACCTTATCTTCGGATAATGATTCTCCGGTCCAACTGAACAGGAAACTGGGTTGGACCCCACAGCGGGTCAGGACGTAATGGAGAAGTGAACACCTCTTGGTCCCGCCGGGAATCTAATCTCAGTTGTCCAGACCGTAGCCACGTCACTGAAACGATTGTGCTACCCCGGTTCCTTTCGAATTTAAGTAAAATGGGAAGTACATAACGCCATGATATACTGAACACTAGATTCCTTACTTTCGTAAATAAAATCAACATAGAAGTTTCGATAACTGAAGAATAAAAACCAACTAGATGCCACTTGTTATTTTATTGTACTTCTTACAGGCTCAACATGTTTCGGGCATAGTAATGCCCCAAACATGTTGAGCCTATAAGAAGTACAATAAAATAACAAGTGGCATCTAGTTGTTTTTTTATTCTTCAGTTATCACAATGATGCACGGTCCAATAAACATCAGATTAAAAAAAGTTTCTGTTTGTACCATTCTGTTTATCAATCGCGAACCAGTAAAGTACGATGTCACCTGAATGGGTGTCACAGAAAATCTTCAACCGGAGGGCAAAGTAATGAAATGACTCACTACCAAAATATTGCTGGAATGACTACACTGCGGGCACAAGCAACACCAGTACGCCTATCTCATTCCGCTAATAGGATTCCAGAACGTTAGTAGTTCTAACACCGACATGCACGCGTGGTGCTACAAGTTCCGAACGAACAGTGCCGCATTCTAATAAAACAAGTCGGCGCTTCCATTTAGGCAGGAGTCATGTGAGGCGCGCCTGGGATTTTTTATTTTATTTTACCATCACTTCAGTATACGCAGGTAAACGGCGCTACGGTCTTTTCAGCCTAACGGGTACGCGCATCCACCATGCCGTTATTACTGACTGTAGGGGAAAAAAAATCCGATGTTGCGGTGTCCTCGGCCCATATTCTCATTGGGAATCAAATCTGATCTAAAAACTGGACACAACTGTTAGCGGAAATGGGTAGCTCCGTCAGTATAGTGACTAGGAAAGAGGAGAATCGGGATTCGATTGTTGGCAACGACACAATGCTCCTCCTCGCCACCGTCTTCTGACCGGCTTTGAGACCCACACACAACACATATCCAAATGATAGTGAGGGCTCCTTTCTGGGGTACTATAGCCGGTCTTGACGCCAGCCGCTCACCTCTATCTAGCACCGAAGGTCAATTACAATCAGGTCTGGAATTACACCTCCACAGAGAATGGCAATGCTCGGAGTGGGCTGTACTGCTAATCCTCTGCCACCTTCTTACATGTCATTTAATACCAGTTCTTGAAAACGAAGTTTTTTCTTTTGATGGGAATTCTTCGTAAAGCATAACATGTTAAAATACCTTCTGTACAGAAGACAAGTATGGAGGGATTACGTCATAACGTCCGCTTTCAACGACGAAGAATGCTGAAACCTAACTTTTGCATAGTAATGATTTGAAAACTATGCACCTCTTGTAGGGGCCGTTTTGATGTTTATGGAACTCGCATACGCTATCAAATTAGCTGTCCATTTTAAAACAGCATTTAATGAGTTTGTGTCCGCAAATGAGCCACAACTAGCAGGGTGAAAGAAAACATGAAATGGACATAGTTATACGACATAGGCAACATTCTGTTGTCTCTAGTCACTTTAATGAGATGGAAGGATCAAACGAAATATGTCAGTAAACTCTATATAGGGTTCCCCCACCCCGTAGCGCTTCGGCCCGTGTTCGGGTCATGGCCTCCCCTTAAGAGGCTTCGCAGTCACACTTAGACACATCACACTCGGGAGGTCTCCTCTGGACGAGTGATCAGCCCGACGCAGAGACCTCTACCTGACTATACACAACACTCACAAAAAATACATCCATGCCTCCGGCAGGATTCGAAACCGCAATCCCAGCAAGCGAGCGGCCGCAGACCCACGCCTCAGACCGCGCGGCCAACGGAATCGGCAAATTTATATTAAGCACTCGTATTATACATGTTGTTACAATGAGGTAATAAACACCTGGCCAAGGTACTTTTATCAGGCCACGCAAGTGTCGCAACAAACAAGCAAATGGAGACTGCTCTCTTTCACCTTTCGGACGTTGCCCATGTACTGTACAGTTCCAAACACAAGAACAAACCCGAGGGAAATCGACTGCGCTAAGACGGAGTGTCGTAAAAACGTAACGGTCCGCCGAAAAAACGGCAGTCTTGCGGTGAGAGTTCCTTGTTTTCAACAGCGCACAAGGGAGGATGCACCACTGCTGGCAACTTGAAATTTCTCGACGTGGTCTACCTTTGCAAAATACGCCGGCTGGATACCTTGCCAGCAGACGCGTGTTTCTTTCAGAATTTTCTTAAGAAGGAAGATATACAAATAGGGACATTTTTCTGCGCATCGGAAACTCAATAAATATATTTCCCTTTTAAAAGACAACTTCAGTGTAATTCAGAAACTGAGTTTAGACACACAGCTCACACAGTGACGACATATTGATTGACTACCAATCACAGGTAGCAGAAATATGGTCCTGAAACAAGTATCACGTATTAGTCTGTTCTCTCTGACAACACACTCGTAACTGAAAACATCGATGTAATACCACGCTTGTGACGCCGATGACCAGGCCTAAAACCCACAAAACACACAACGCTTAAAACGAACAGGAGCGTGTAACGTACTCATCGTTAAGGCAGAAATGCGCGTTCTGTACTTTATTTTAACAGTGTTTCTCCTTATCTGCGACGTGCATTACACTTCTACTTCATGTTTGCTCACACTGAATGTTTGCTGGCATTACGTCACTATGTGAGATTCTGACGAACCTTACGATTTGTGCGTAGGTCTACAAGTCCAACGACAAAAACAAAAAAGACGGCAGTCACGCATGCTACAAACTGCAACGCGGGAAGGAGAAACGGCATGTATTTGTTTTGACACCACCGTCGTTCATGAAAGTAACTTAAAGACACTATGCCAGCAACGCAGCGCCAATCACAATAACGCGTTAACAATCAGAAGAAACGGAACAAACTAAAAAGTTAAGAAAAAGGTAAGTTGGGGTTTAAATTTTGTACATCTTAGTAAGGAACTCGCCTTCTATTGATAAAGGCATTCTTATCTGCTTACTTGCCTTTGCTCATTATGTACAGCCAATTAAGCAGAAACAAGACCAGCAGAAAAAGTTCCTTCTTTTCGTCAGTTTACTCATTCAGTCACGGGTATCAGTACTACGAGTACAGAATGCAATACCCTATATTGACATCAAACGATTTTCATTAACACCATGCCAGTTAAAACTTTTGACATTGTACTTACTCCTATGCCTTGAACAGCAGCACGGCGACCATGCAACATTTAGAGATGGAAACAACGCGCCTCAATTCTACAAACTTCTTCAAACTGTGCAGTCAACAGATATTTGCAAAAAGCATGCAATATACACAGTGTTTATGAAATACACTTCAAAACTCTAGCGGCGTGTCCTATGAGGAAAACCAACGAAACAAGTCTATATTAGCATGGGTAACTTGAATGTTTCTTTTTCGAGCTATGACGGCCATGAAAAGAGAGGTGCCGAATGAGTCTAGCCCGCGTACCTACATTGCAAGATGTCCTCAATTAATTTCTCTTCTAATCTTCAATATGTTATACGCTATGCAATGTGATGCAATAGTTACAGTGCCAGTCCAGTCGTCCTTGTGCGAAACACAGGCAGAAAATCATAGAAGATTATAAAACAATGAGGTCAAAGACTTAAAATTCACTGACATGATACTAATCAGTCGAGATCGCTACGTAACACATCGCCGTTTCAGCTTCGGCACAGCAGTTCCTAACTAGAACGGACACGATCTACTTCAGAATCCTTTGATATGAGGCGGCAACACGAAACACGTCACCAAACTTATCAAGAAGTCTGTGTGTATTACATGATACGTTTAATTAAATACCGTAACGGACATGCGCGGCCTCCTCGGTAGAATAATGCTCAGATAACATCAACGTGGGCATGAGTGGTGCAATGTTTATAATAAACGCGCATGAGAATTCCAAGAATTTATAGTTTACCTACACAAACTTTTCACACTACATGACGTGCCGTTTTCTGTAAAAACTGCAAAACACGGAGTACGTTAAGGTAAGCGTGGTTACGCTGAGAATTGTGTTATTCTTGGATATGACGCTGTATCACTATGTAATCGGATGAGGTCAACACGTTGCCTCGAAACGTCGGGATCCGATTACCCAAGGACGCAGCGTCACACCCCAGGAGAATTGATTCTTCAACACCCCCCCCCCCTGTGAGCACTTCAGAATTCGTGTAGGTACCTTCTCGCCATACAGACAGGCCATTTCGGAAGTTTTGGTACGTTTAGAATTTAGACTGCACCGCCAGCCTCCAGTGTCGAAGAAGTTGCTGCCCGATCACGGGGAAAACGACGAGTCCACAGTTAATTTTCTGTGCATGTGGGGATAATTTACCTCAGTAGGTCCTAAAGGTTTCTGCATGTCCCACTAATTTTACCATAAAAAATTCTGCACTTTGTCCACGCAGCGTGTTTATGTTTTGTACGGTTCTAAGAACAAGCAGCGATTATCTCTCTACACAAAATATAGTGGCTGGTTTTTAGGCGCATTAGCAAAATTCCGAAAAGCGACTACTGGTTTCGTCACGTCTGTCCGTCTGTCCGCATGGTGCAACTCGGCTCCCACTGGGTGGATTCTCATGAAATTCGATACTGAGCACTTTCTGAAACTTTATCGAGAAAATTCACGTTTCATTGAAATCTGAGAAGAATAACGTGTATACTTTACATGAAGACCTACGTACATCTATGATATCTCGCTGAATTATTCTTATAATGAGAAATGTTTCACACACAAGTTGTAGAGAAAATCAAAATAAATATTTGATGTTCAATAATTTTTTCCCGAAAATCGTGCCATTTATGAGATAACGTAGAAAAATGCCTTACAGCCAGAAAAGCCACAGAAGACAATGCAACACGGCGCATGCACTTTGCATGTCGGATAACTACGGCTACTAACACAAATTCAGAATATGTAGTACTCACTGCTTTTCCAAGGCAACCACGGCTAAACAGACGCGCCTCAATGTTACGTTACATACTCCTTGCCCGACTTCTTATAACATAGACGGATTGTGTTCACCAAACGGCACGAAATTAATATTTAAATACAATTCAGGTCAGTTTTCGTCTTTGAAGTGTTAATCAAATAAACGACCCGAACTACAAATTGAATTCCCTGTCTGACAGTATAACCCCCAGGCTCTCATTATATCACTTCACGGGGAATATATCGTCATGTGAAAAGAATTATTCGCCATCTGTTATATATTTTTGTACTCATTCATGAAATTTTAATCGCACCCCCAGGCTCTCATTACATCACTTCACGGGGAATATATCGTCATGTGAAAAAAATTATTTGCCATCTGTCATATATTTTTTTACTTATTCATGAAATTTTAATCGCGAATGTAGGGCTGCATCCTGGATTTCTGCAGTGCATTTTCGCGGAATCTTCTCACTCACAAACGCGTCACATTCCTGTGACAGTGAAGCGCGGTAAGACGACATTTTCCGCCCCCAAATTCCCAGCCAGAAGTTAAACGTATGGAAGTAAAAAAGGTAAAGTGTTCCCGTTACAGGCCCGGTGTGGCCCAGAAGGTGTGTGGAGGTATAGCTCTACTCTTCCATGACCGCGGCACTAGAAGGGGGTGAGTGGTCAGCAGCACGCCCCGGCCGCACTTTAGCCCCGGGAAAGACACGGTACCCATTTTACAGGAGGCTGGGTGGGCCCCAGGGCCGGTCTGGACGGGCGGAAAATCTCGTCCCCACCGGGATTCGATCCCGGACCGTCCAGCCCGTAGTCAGTCGCTATACCGACTGA
>Ga0131853_10011472_pt1 | contig 16223 bp, 6 predicted proteins | sample TergutLab28metaG_FD_92764 | JGI IMG/M metagenome (GOLD analysis project Ga0131853, IMG submission 92764) | Labiotermes labralis P1 segment gut microbial communities from Petit-Saut dam, French Guiana - Lab288 P1 (version 2) (version 2) | ecosystem: Host-associated > Arthropoda: Insects >...
ATGATAATAAAGTTTTATCTCCTCACACCTGTTTATAGCGTCTGATAATGAAGTTTTATCTCCTCACAACTGTGTATAGCGTAGGATAATAAAGATTTATCTCCTCACACCTGTTTATAGCGTATGATAATGAAGTTTTATCTCCTCACACCTGTGTATAGCGTAGGATAATAAAGATTTATCTCCTCACACCTGTGTATAGCGTAGGACAATAAAGTTTTATCTCCTCACACATGTGTATAGCATATGATAATAAAGATTTATCTCCTCACACCTGTGTACAGCGTATGATAATAAAGTTTTATCTCCTCACACCTGTGTATAGCGTATGCTAATGAAGTTTATCTCTCCACATCTCAGTGTAGTGTGTGATGATAAAGTTTATCTAGCCACGCCTCAGTGTAGCATAAGATAATAGAGTTTATCGCTCCACACGTCGACGTACCGTATGACAGTTAAGTAGTCTCTCCACACTGCCCCCTCTTGCTGCTGTAAGTGCCGTAGCAACTTGACCCTTACCGTGCAGGACGGAGTTCATCTTATCCATCCTTCCGTATTACATATTCCGAATATTGCTTTAGTCTAGCAGTACAAATTTCGCTGAGTTTATCGCGAGTAAAGACAGGAGTCCCTGATCCTCCGGCCATGTTCGTGGGCGCTGTTTAATTAACAAGTTTCGGAATCAGTGTCTGTCAGGTATGCTTTTGGGAACATTATCGCGTTCCTTTAAGTTCCTCATGTTAATGAGTTTGAAAGCGGTGTTTTGTTACTCACGGTACTCGGGTATCATTACTGGTAACATATACCGCATGCCATTGTACCGTTTGAACCAACAAGGTTGATATTATTTAGGTTTTACCTTCCCGCGTAATAAGCGAACTCGGGGTCTCGTGGATCAATAAAACCAGCGCACCTGCCTATATATCTCTCACAGCATCAATCTCTACAAAGCCAGTAGCGATGGAGGTGAACTTCTCACACTTTTAGCTGCCTCTGGCCTGATATCTCGCAGAAGCGCATACAAACAATATGTAGAGTTATTCAAAATGATTGTCGGGGTTTTAACAACTTGTCATACACAGCACTCTTGAGATGAGTATATGTGTTTTTTTTACTTAATAGAACAACACTCCGAGTTTTTGTTACATGCCTTACAGGTGCTCTATATGTGCACCCTTTGTGATTCTGCAAACATCAACACGATAGTGAAATGTGAGCACACAAAACGCCTTCTCGCTGCCTTTCGCCGCCATCTTAGTAAACTACGCTCCAAGCGGAGAAATGCATAACTACTGCACACCGCACATCATAAAAGAAAACTATGTGAATTTCTAGATCCATCGGTGCAACTACATACTCCTGTCTCATGTGTATTGTGTAACCCCGACAATCAGTTTGCTTAACCCTGCATAAGAAAAGTCACACGCAGATCGCTATTAACTAGTCGAAACTAGCAATATGTGTTAAAGGCGTAAATTTTAATATTGTAAATAAACACGTCTGTAATAACAATAATTTGCAGTCTGCTTATAGGAAGGGGCAGGTACGTCAAAAAACAACCGTCTTTGTATCCTATTTATTACGAGGACGACGATATGTTTCGGCATAATAAACAGGATACAAAGACAGTTGTGTTTTGACGTACCTACCCCTTCCTAATTGCATAAAACACAACAGGGATGATGCATCTAAAGATTGCAGTCTGCTTACTATTGTGGAACTGTGTGGCTTTGCTTTGGGAAGCACTGCGCTCTTCCGAAATTTCTCTGTGTAGCAGCCTACATGGCAAATCGTCTCAGAATACGTCAATCTTTATTTTATATGTACAGTTTTTATTGCCAGCTTATTGCGTTTTGTTTTTTTTTTGTTATTAATTATTGCTCCGACATGCTTCGCCCACAATTCATGTGGCCGTCTTCAAGGAGCAATCAACTTTGTCGACTTATATATCTGATGATGGCCAGGAATTGTGACCGAAACATGTCGGAGCAGTAATTAGTAACAAGTAAAAGTTTTGTGCAGTAAGTTGGTAATAGACTTTGTATACGTTATGTAGTTGTGCGATGTGAGAGAGATAGCTGACTGACTGAATGACTGGCCTTTGGTATGTTTACTTCTGTTTACGATCAGTGAAGTTACACAGTGTGAAAACTGCGTGCTGAAAATACAACATGAGCTGACTGTCCGTGCTGTGGCATGTTTGCAGTAACTAGAGCACACGCAACTTCCTGTGTACTGTATATATGATGTAATAAAGACCCTGGCGGAGATACTCTGGGTTAAATATCGTGTATTGTCGTGAACTTAATGTTTTGATGTTTTGCTGACCGTGCTTCTCAGTATAATCTTAGTAATTAACGAACTTAATGCACGGGACGGCCACCTACAGGTGTGATGATACCAGATGCTATATAAGACAATTTTGACCTCCTCATGATGAGCACATAGTGCTCGAAACATGTAGAGGCATATGATAAACTTATTACAAAACAAGAATTTGTGCATTAAGTTGGTTAATTACGAAGACTAAGGTGAACTTACGTGTTTGTGTTTCTTGCTGCCAGTCTTGGAATTAAGTTCCTCTTGTGCTTATTTGCTCAGTCCATCTGGCTATGAATCCTTACGGCTTTACTTAGCTGTAATTCAATAAATAAGTATCGCAGTGTAGAATTATCGTAAGTTGTGCGCCGGTCAGTAATTGAAATGGCGGTGAATTCATTAGTTGACTCGTAAAAGGGAGAGATGGGAAATCCGTGCATGAGTCTGTGTTGGAAAACCCGATGAGAAAGACCAACTTGAGAGAGAGAGAGAGAGAGAGAGAGAGAGAGGGGGGGGGGAGATTATGGGGGGACGGAAAAATAACGTGTAACGTTGTGGACTTGTTTAATGTGGCTAAGGATAGACGAATGGCGGGCCGATGGTTCAACTTGCGGTTCGTTACAAAACGGGGCTTTTCTCTTCCATCTCCTCCTACTCTTCTTCCTATTCCTCCTTATCCTTCTGCTTCTCCTCCTCATTTTTTTCATTTCCATCTTCTTCGTCTGCTGTATGCAGATAGTTGGTTCTTAGTATTGGTACCGGGGTGCTGATAAGTCCTTAGCCCGGCCTACTTCCCGATGTCGTAGGACGGAATCGATAGTGTCGTTGGAAGCTAATCTACTGGTCAGATCAAATAATATATGCTTGCTGAAGACTCTCCAGGACCTTTAGAGGGATGAAAGGCAACGTATATGTTTAATTTTCACGTAAGAATGATCAATTCGGGCTAAGGACTTATCAGCACTCCTGTATAGTACCGACTCCCTAAGTGTCATTTAGTGTGGGAGGTGCATACATGGTCATGCTACTGCACGCTCATAGCATGTGTATACTAGCTTCTTTTAATTTGTAACGTCTGAACGGGTTGTACGTGGATATTTCCGTTGTTCTACTCAAATCTGTAGAGACTGCGTGAGTGGCTCATCGACTTCCATAACGCTCATACATAAATCTTCCTGTGTAATGCGGAGTAGCACTGGTAGTATTGACGAATGCAGTAAATGCTGCGTTGAAAAGGAATCCTACTGGGTTAATGTATGTTATCGTGTTAGATAAGATTCCGTTTAGCTCAAGTAATAACTCGTAGACAAAATATATTTTTACGGTACAATACCGTCTGTTTGTTTTTATGATCCTTCATCGCTGGTCAGAAATATGTACACGGTGTTTAATCAGGCATTACTCGTTTCCAGTTTTCTTCTCTTTCCAACTTATTTTCATAGTTTCCCACTGTACTCTTAGGTTCCGCGGTAGCGCAGTGGTTAAGGTGCTGTGCTACAAATCGGAAGGTCGCTGGTTCGATCCCAGCTGGTGTCAGTGGATATTTCATTGACATAAAATCCTTCCGATCGCACTCTTGCTCTGGGGTCGACTCAGCCTCTAACAGAAATGAGTACCAGGAGTATTTCCTGGGGGGTAAAGGCGGCCGGTACCTAAGGCTGACAACCTACTTCTGTCCTGTGCCGTTGTCACGAAATCTTGGAACCTTAACTTCCTGGAACCCTCTGGGTCACTCCGGGCCTGTAACGGGACTGCTTTACCTTTACCTTTACTCTTTATGTTATTCTGCACTGTCCTGTGCTAGCCGCCATCGTTCCTACCCACTTTGTGAAATAAATATTCCTTCTAGACTAATACGTACGAATAAAAATTGGGGACAGTATTTTATGAACAGGAAACACGGTAGTTAAATTGGCTCCAAAATTCATGGCTTTCCATTATATTTCGGCATCATTCTGTTTCCGATTAGTAGAGACGTGTTTTCCCTGCACATTATCAGGAACGAGAAACTTTCCGGTAATGTTATAATTCCGCTTTATGTGGGTTGTAACGTTATTGATTTCGGCGATCGGTCGGCTGCTGCAGCTGTTTCCAGCCATCGTGTGCACCCACGTACAAGAAGTGGGGAATGTTCCTGCATACATCCAACAGAGCAGACACTGACTGAGGAGTATGCACTTGACCTTGGCAGTTCGCGGTGTGGAAAGCCGATCCCCCCCTCCCCCCGTTCATGTGACCTGCAAACGATGTATTCCAGGTAAAATTACATTGATCTGAAGTGAGTGCAGTCGTGTTTTGTGCATATGAGATAATAGTTTATTTTCCGTAGTGTTGTGTGTAATTAGACGGTCCGGGGATCAAATCCCGGTGGAGGCGAGATTTTCCGCACCCGTCAAGACCGGCCTTGGGGCCCACCCAGTCTCCTCTACAATGGGTACCGGGTCTTTTCCGGGGGTAAAGCGGCCGGGGCGTGGCGTTGACCACCCACCCCATCTAGCGCCGAGGTTAAAGAAAGAGTAGGGCTATACTTCTCCCCCTCCGTGCCTTCGAGGTCTGTTCTAGGGTGAACTTTACCTTTACCTTTACCTTTACCTTTGTGTGTGGTTAGAGTTGGTACATAAATTTGGCTTTAGGCTTATTATAAACGGGACGCCTTACAAATGGTGGCAAGTATTTGTAAAAGAGCTATTTCGTACAGTGACCTGATACATATGCTTTCCACCGACGTCGTCGCGAATATTTAAGGTCTCTGCCCACGGTAAGCAGCCCAACGGCGTTCTCCTCGGTAACGGACAGTAGATCTCAATCTGCAGGTGATGGGTGAAGCGTGATGTCTGGGACTCCGACGATATCCGCCGACAGTCGTGAGTGAGCAGGGTACTCGCTCAGAATAATCGAAGACGATCAGCCGCCAGTGAATAGCGTGATACCCCACTACGCTGCTGCATAAACCAGAAGGCCACCCTATGAATCTTCGCCGTTTCGAAAATCTCTCATTTCAGTGTGGTGTGGTGCTTGGCTACGCTGTGATGGAGTAAGGCCTGTCCAGAATATTTAACAGCCAAGTGTGGACAGGGGTGCACGTACCTGCTTCGCGATTTTAAATGTCGTTCACTTTCATGTCTCTTAATTGGAAATGAAAACCTTGTAGCAGGTTATTTAAAACTGCTTTAAGGCCATTTCATTAAGTGCGTAATCTCGTTGGTTTTAGGTATTGACGTACATGCAATATAATTCTCAAATAGACGCAGCCCGTTTCTTTACCATCTTCATTTATCATCTATTTTATATTACGTCATTATTTACACAGTTTAAACTAATGGCCTATTTATGTCTTGAATGGACCGTGTTCTGTTCACTCGTATTAAATTTCAGCAGTTGAATAAAGGCGATCCCCCGTTATACAGCTTGCTGAAGCGGTAACAGAAATCACTGCTTTCTCTGAATAGGCCTGTGTGCATTGTTCAAGTCTTTCGGGTACTTCACTTCGTGTAGGGATTTAAAACTTAGTTTTCATTTTAGGCGCATAACTGTACTGAATCTGTGAAAGCTTTCTTTTGTGATTTCGAAAGTAATGTAACATTTTTTGCTGTGTGTTTTAAAATCAGTATCTTCTGACAGAAGATATGGCGTAGGATGGTAAATATCTATTCCAGAGTCTCACTGCTCGTGATGTTAACTGTCTTATTCCAGAGTCTCATGGCTGGCGATGTCTATTCCAGAGCCTCACGGCTCGTGATGTCTATGCCAGAGCCTCACGGCTCGTGACGTTAACTGTCTTCTTCCAGAGTCCCATGGCTGGCGATGTCTATTCCAGAGCCTCACGGCTCGTGATGTCTATTCCAGAGCCTCACGGCTCGTGATGTTAACTGTCTTCTTCCAGAGTCCCATGGCTGGCGATGTCAACTGTTTATTCGAGAGCCTTATAAGTCGTTAACTGTTTATCCAGAGCCTCACGGCTGGTGATATTAACTGTCTATTGCAGAGCCACACGATTGGCGGTGTTAACTGTTTATTCCAGAGCCTTGCTGTGTTGGTGGGAAATAATAACCCCTTGTCATGGGTCATTGGGGCAGAAGCAATTTTTTTACGTATATCATAACTGGGACAGTTTCAGTACAGTAATATGTTATGTGCTTGGAATATACAGTTCAGTTTTCGGTGGAGCTAACTGTAGTCTGTCCGCTTAAGATGTCGTAATGTAATTACGTCTGCTTTCAACATACAATAAGAGAGAAATGATGGGCAGTGGCTATTTCCGTTACTTAGATGCAAATGTGTGTGTATGAGACCGTTTACAATTATCAGAACTGCTGTAGCACAACCCGAAGGTTCGGTAGCGCGAATTCCAAAATCCTCCATTGGGCTTCGTTTTAAGGCAGTCTAGTCCCCATTCCTCCGACCCGTACAACCTGTCTTCCCGAGACCCATCTTGCTGTTACCATTCCATCTACTTACTGCCCAGATTTAATTTATAAAGATGTACCGACAGGAATTCTATACGCATTCCTTGTCTAACCCATCATGCCACATACCCAGTCCACCGTAACCTTCTTGAGTCCCCTTTCTCAGCGAATTATGTTGTAAATTGCCGATTGTTTGAAGTATATCTGATAATCACGACGTTTCGTGCATTGACCCTAATCTCAACTTTCCAGTGATGGCTGATATGTTTGTTATTTCTTGTTCCTTTTGGTATTAGTTGTGAACTAAGGACCTTTCGAATAGTAGGCCAATACGCTGACGACTAGGCCTTCAGAGAGGTCGTGGTTATTGTGGTAAATTTGCTTAGGTGAAGCTTGGCGTCGGCTGTGTCTCTGTTTTTACATTTCTCATGACCCAGTTCAGATTTTTATGAAGCAGCTTATACTTACACGTGGAAGCAGAACGTATATCTAGACACAAGTCTTATTAGTTGAGTTAGAATTCTAGATTTTTTGCTAGATTGCATATCACTGACACATCCATTAAATGTTGCACCCATGTAGTCACAGACTTGTGACCTTGAGGGTTGTTTGACCGTGCATCTTCCTCATGAAATAAAGTGAAATGCCAACTTGATGGAACTAGGTAATTTTATTGATGTATTCTTAGCTCGACATGTTTTGGGTGCATACGCCCATCATCAGGATCATTAGATGTTGAGTTGCAGCATATGGTTTTCTGCACCGAGTTTTTGGATGGGTGGTGGTCTTGAGAGCCACTGCGTACGTCGTGTGTGCGATTTGGATGGTGCCGTGCACTGCACCATCCGCACCGTAAACACGACCTAGGGCAGTGGCTCTCAAGACCACCACCCATCCGAAAACTCGGTCCAGAAAACCATATGCTGCAACTCAACATCTAATGCTCCTGATGATGGGCGTATGCACCCAAAACATGTCGAGCCAAGAATACATCAATAAAATTGCCTAGTTGCATCAAGTTGGCATTTCACTTTATTTCACAGACTTGTGAAATCATTGTTAAAGCGAAGCGCTGTTTACCCTCGTAATGCAATTTTCTTCCCTTGCATTACGGCTGTTAGTTACTTGTAATTACATTTGGTGTAGAAAACGTATGCATCCGTCCGTACGGAGCGGTTGTCGACCGTGAGGTCTTCGCCCGACTTAATTCACGGTGGAGAAGACAATTTGAAAATCGCGTGTGAATTTTGTGTTATTTTATTAGTGGCGCGATCTCTACTCTGGAACGAAGAAGATTTTAGTTCAGAGTGTTGACGTATCGTCATTTCACGTTGTCTTGAACGTGAATATTTGTTAAATGAACGGAGCAACAAACAGATGCGTCTCTAATCGGCGTGTATTTATGTATTTCGAATGTTTGTTACAATAAACGACCACTATTTCTGTATTCATTATACGTTTATGGCTGAAGCAGATTGCGCAATCTGTGAAGTACTGAGTGGCGCATTATATGATTCATTTCACTGTGAAAGAGTTAAGTTTTAAAAATCTCCTCGATATTCGGGCTCTATTGATTAATTTGATATCATGACTAGACGTTATGTGGCACTGCTTGCGTATTTCATGAGTAGAAGGCAATTCAGGATATAATTCTTGAGGAAAAATGTTCATTATTTTAATTATTATAAAAATAGATAAATTTCAGAAGACAGAGGAAGAACTCTGGCGCAGAACACATAAGAAAGGACACAACGAGAAATTTTATACATAATATGTTGACATTTGTTACACTTAGACTTTATCCTTTAACTCTGAAGAAGGAGACAGTATGTTCTCCGAAACGTTTGTATCCTCGTACAAGACTGCACGGTATCAATATTTAGAAGACCGAAAGTATGAACGATACCCATCGTGAGAACCCGAATACTCTTAACTTTTGGAAATTTTGTTGCATCTCTGGGGACTTGCGCAACTTGCAGACGAACTGTGTATTTGGTGGCTACAACGTTACTTCTGAGTAGAAATTTGATGTGGAAAGGTTGCAGATCGCGCGATCAGGATAACTTCAGGAACGCTTGTAGTTGTCGGACGCGTCGTTTATGGTAAGCGGGTCGAGATAATTGACGTGGAAGGGGTTTGGCACTGTGAGTTGTGTTATCGACATCGTCTTATTCTGCAAAATGTGTGGCGTTCGAAGGTTATGGTTGTAACACGCAAGCAGATCAAACCCCCGGCGCTAGCCTTTAAGTATATTTCTTCTTCTAGCTCGCCTGCTATAGCAGCTGCCAGTCCTGAGCACTGTGTGCAGATGATGGAACTGCGGCTCGGTAGTTTGACGAACGACGAAGTGTGGCAGTGGTTTGTCCTGCCTTTGCACGAGTCATTTGAGCGGAAAATTACTTCCTGCATGCGAGAATCCACAGATAGTCGCTTATTTTTGTACTCTTGACTCGTTTTTCATCAAGATGTTCCAGATAACTTGAAGAAAAGTTTAAGTTTCATCGTTTTCTCTTTCTTGTCCCATCGTCAGATGTTCAGAATACCGCTCGACATGCCACAAGGTTCTGTACGAGAAACGTTTTCTGCTCTAATTTCTAAGTTCATAAGTAGACTGAACAGTTTGGTTCTGTACAACGACACAAAAAAACACGACACTTTTGTTTTTGAGGTTCGGAATGGGTTGAGTGCTGTTGAGAAAGTATCGATGAAGGAAAAACTATCGTACGGCTGACGCTTGTCAGTTGCCTAGCTAAGGTACATGTTTAGCATTGTAAATGGAACGGACACGTGCTAAAATACAGCACCAGGATGGACAAGAGCTCCGAATGGAGTGTATTTCATAGCCATAGCTGTCTTCAAGAGATGACCGTTGCATATGAAGGTGGCCGTCTTCTGAGATGCGACGTTGTGTAATGTGCTGTAAATTTGATGCAAAACTTTCGGAGGGACTGCCTGTTTCCATCTTCATGAAATTCCTGAGAAACGTTTATTCAGATTACGCGACATCACATCATGGAAGACAGTAGACTTCACAGTAACTGGCGCGTGAACCCACTGTCACAACCGTGTGACATAACGTATGGTAGCCTACATCGGGCCCACTCAACCAGTAGGTCGCGGGGAAGGGGTTGCCAGCGACACAGTTTTGTGTTGTATACGGAGATATTTGAAATGAGAAGATCTCTCTCGACCTTTCCCGTAGCCAAGCCAGGATACAACGCCAAAGCAATTTCGAGAAATTATGAGCTGTTTATGTATGGAATCATTCATTACGTTACTGATTCATATTGTGAAAATGTTCTACAATTGGCGGCATCATAGAGTATGTTCTGAATTACATTTTGTATGTTACACACTTTTTCAACATTCCATTTTTAATAAATGCTTCTGCCACATCTCTCATACATATTTCGGTGTTATATATATATATACACACACACACCATCTTATCTTCAGGGAGAGAACCTCTTATTATTCGCAGAGCACAACCAACAAGATGTAACGTTTCACAATTTCTATTATCAACCAACAACTGCACTTATATAACTTTCACATACAACACTTTAAAAACACTTAAAATCATTCCGACATGTTTCGATCTTGTCAGATCATCATCAGGGAGCTTTGTTGTTCCTTGGTAAAGTTATATTACAATATTCACAATTTAATTCGTTTTTGCAAACAAGATGTTGTGGCAGCATGTCATGTTGTGTAGGAATGTGTTGTAGAGAGAACAGTTGGCTAGCTGTGCGACGCACAGCTAGCCAACTGTTCTCTCTTCTGTTTGCAAAAACGAATTAAATTGTGAATATTGTAATATAACTTTACCAAGGAACAACAAAGCTCCCTGATGATGATCTGACAAGATCGAAACATGTCGGAATGATTTAAGTGTTTTTAAAGTGTTTTTTTTTTGTGAAAGTTATATAAGTGCAGTTGTTGGTTGATAATAGAAGTGATTCTACAAAAATGCGCGGTGCAACAAAAAGATTTATAGTTTCACAATTTATTCATTTCTGCAAGACGCTCTACATGTTTCAGATGGGTTTTCCGTCCATCATCAGGAGCTCAAAACTGCACATACAGCGTCAGGTATTTGTCAGACCGTTACTGCTACCTGCTGCTAGCCTGGCCGGCTAGCAGCAGGTAGCAGTAACGGTCTGACAAATTGTGAAACGTCGCGTCTTGTTGGTTGTACTCTGCATATATATTAGCGATGCACGGACCTATGAGTGTTAAACCTCTTATTACTTGCGCAACAAATTTTAAAGCACGTGTTGTGTGAGTGTTCCTGTTACTACCAGTAGCCTGTGTTCTTATTGCACATGACATGTAGAAAATATTTCAGAGATAAAATTTTACATATAGTTATACATAGGCCCATACTTGCCAGTTTTTCTCTCTGTGTATTGAATATCATTTCTCCCGCATGCAGACCGAATTTTGCTGAAGTTTCCCGCACTGCATAAAACGTTGAGCAGGCTTGTTCTCTCTTGTGTGTACGTTCGCAACTCGTACAAAAGACGTCTGACATCTTGATTGGATAATTCGATGAGACGCGTATAAAATGCAGCATGTTGTAAAGCCCCCAAATGACGTGCGCTCTGAAACGCAAATTAAGTAGAATTGAAACTCTGACATCTTCACTAATAAACGCTTAATGTAACTGCCAAATAGCGTTTAATGTTAGTGTGACCGCGCATCATTGATACAATAACATAAACAGCCAACTAGATGCAGCAGTAATAATTTTATTAATAATTTCAATCCCCTCAGCATATTCGGGCGATTATTTCGCCCATCCTCAGGAGCACTGTACTGTGTTTACAGCTTGTGGTATTATGCACCGACGATGCTGCCTGCTGTTGACCAGGAACTTTCAGTTCCACCTCATATACCACAAGCTGTAAACAGAGTCTAGTGCTCCTGAGGATGGGCGAAATAATCGCCCAAATATGCTGAGCGGATTGAAATTATTAATAAAATTATTGTTGCATCTAGTTGGCAATGCTTTTTATTGTTGCCAAATATCCATTAGTTGAAACGAAGCTGCGACTAGACTGACAATATAGGCTACGTTAAGCATTTATTTTAGTTTTGTAAATAAAGAGAATCTTCAGCTGAATTGAAGTGACTGAAACGCACGCGTGTTAGTAGGCGTACAGGTGTAGCAGAACTGTGTATCGGCAGTCGGTTTTCATCGATGTTGATCAGTGAGGCTCCATTAGAGCACTTAAACTGAGCGAAACTTGCAGTTGGTAATTCTTGTATATGAGGAGTGTGGTGTATCGCTTATTACGAAAATCTCATTGGATTTGAAATGTTAAGCTTTGTCTGTGCCCCTGAATGAAAGCTAGTTTTATTTGTAATAAAAGCACCATGCCCGACTACATGTACTTTAATGCAGTGTTTCGCAACCTTTGTTAGACCGCGGCCCGGTAAATTCTTCTTTCATAAGACGAGGGCCCGGTCCCAAAAGATTCACTCGTCAGTACCTTTCCAATTTTTTTTTTTTAAAGTTCATACATTAAACTAACATACGTATTAATAATAAATTATGGCCTAATCATAAAGAGTATTAGTACAATTATATGTATGTTGTGGCATTTTGAGAAATATAAAATTACATTTAAATTAGTTATCAATTCCAGGAGAATCTCTCGTGCCCGCTACAATTGATGCCAGAGCCCGGTGGTTGAGAAACACCGCCATAATGAGTTGTATCGAATTCAGGATGGTATTTCGGTGCACGGTATTGACATACGGACAGACAGACATTGAGACGACTAGGCGGCGGGCGCTCTGCTTATAATGCAAAACTCGCCTAATAACTGACGCACTGTTTTATCCATGTGTTAACGGTGCTTCGTCTGTAGCGTGCTTCTTGTCGCAATGTAATTGACAGTGCGCGAACACCTGATACGTTATTTAAAGTTTCCTCATTTCCGTGCCAGAGAATGTGTTATGCGATCTCCCATTAGCGGTGTCTGGGCTCAAAGAGGACAAAGGTAGTACTGACACCATAAAAGATTACCACACGAATAGGACCGGTCAGGAAATAAGTTCACAATGAATATACGTTTTGTGGGTATTTTGTTTTCGAATGTCATAAGCATGATTCACTTCTGACTGAACCGCCGTCCCACTGCGTTCCCGCATTATCTCCGCCACAACTGAAGCATTTGTCATATAGGAGTTTTTCTATTCTCTGTTGATGTTAGTCGGGGTCCTGTGTTGTTACCGATCATCGCATCACGGCTCTTTGTACATCGCGATTATATTTGAATTTGTGGCCACCAAAATTCACGAAACAGATCATGATCGCTTAGCTACGGATTCCCCTGAAGCAATCAAAATCAGTGTAGGTTCTTAGTTAACAATGGTTGTAAAGGTAAGGGTAACTTTATCCTTTACACACCATGTAAGCGTTTAGGGGGTGTAGAGGAATCACCCCCACTCATTCTTAACCTGGGCACTACTGATGTGTATGTATATACATATATTGATTTGTTAACTGCAGTTGGGTTGTCACCCGGTGGCAGTATTACAGGACACATTTACACACAAACAATACATAGAACAACACAAATAACAACAGAACAACACAAATGACAACTGATTTGGAAGTCTGCGGGCCGTGCCCCGTCTTTGCGAATTTTACCCTGGCATTTGCCTCACAACTGAGGAAAAAGCACGGAAAAACCTCAGGGTAAGAAAAACCTCAGTCAGGGTATAAAACCTCGATCGGAGTAACACTGGATGGAGATAAGTGATCAGCTTCACGACCCGTCCGCATTACCCCCGGTAAAGAATCCCGGATGCTGGGTGGCCCCCAGGGCTGGTCTGGTATTTGGAGTGGAGAAAATATTTCTCCCTCCGGGATTCGAAACCTAGCTTGTTCAGTCCGTAGCCCAGTCGCTTACGACGTTGTACTCCAAGCAGATTTTCGTCGATGCAATGTGAGAGGGTTCCATAAATCTAGCTAAGGAACTGTTAGCGTCTCAAAGAACATTTTGCTTCCTGAAGGTACGGTTATTGTCAGGTACAGCTGGTGCAGTTGCTTTGTGTGCTACGCTGTAGTGTTTTAGTTAAATTATTGCGGGTGACGTAAGACGTGAGGATTTAACCTATGTTCACCGATTTCGCGTGTGTGCGTACAGAGATGAAGACAGAGCCTCGGGATTACCAGATTCTGTACGCTATCTTCGAATTCAGGCGCCTGCCACAAAGAAATCAATACCAACCCTCATGAAGACACGTGGGATGGTTGTGCCAACAGATAGCGCTGCTGCCTGGACTGTGACATTTAGTCCTGCGAGATTCTTCCTGACATACATTGTTTGGTTCAGTAAATTTGTGCTGTCGGGTGGTATTAGGGCGACTGAATTGTGGTTTGAAAACTGTGGACACAGCGTGTTCCGCGAAATGTTGAAGACACCTTCAAAACGCGACGCAGTTAACCCTTTGGCGACGAATTTAGGCATTGAAATATTCCATTCTATTTTACAGTTTCAGTTCGTCATACGCTGTTTTGACTTTTACTGTAAACGAAATGGGATTCCATTGAGTGTTCACTTTATTGTACCTTAAAAAATGTTCTTTATTGGCCTGATGATGACCGTCTTACGGTCGAAACATGTTGCCATAATGTGATCTGAGTGTATATTATAAATATCTCTGTACTGATATATAGTTGTGTATAGACGGATATATTACATTATATAATTTAAATATTAGCGCACTGTTTGTGTAAAACTTGAGTACTTTCTGAACCAAAAAGGATTAGCGTCGAATACACGGCATTTTGTGAGGGGGGGGGGGGACAGAGATTATGGAGCATATATCCAAGAATCCATTTGACTAAATACATGAAGTGCGGTTGCTGAGACCTAGCGGTATGTCCGTCCGATATATAAATGATGGATGTTGCCTAAAAGAACACTGAAAGCTGAAATTATACAAATTTAGGGCAAGTTTTGGACGAGTTACGCCATTGTTGGAGAAATGACGTATGTTAAAGTTGAAGTAAAGTAGAGTGCACTTCACGAGCGCTATAATAAACGTTTTAGTTTCTTAAAAGCAGCTAGTTTCGTGGTCGTTGCTGGCTTCTGGGCAGATGCCGTTGTGGGATGACGTGCCGCCCCAATTTCTAGAGTAGAAGTGGGTATGGAGATTACACGTTTCTCCGAAACTTTGGAATCTTTATATCGAAGATCAGGGTATCAAATCTCAGACGACGGCGAACTTCATAATTTCCCTTTTGAGAAACATTTCATAGATGATTTTATGTTTACGGTTCCGTGCATCGCCGATCTATATTAATAATTGTCCAACGAGATGCAACACAAAGCAGTCTATTTATTATTCCGCAAGTTCACTCTACTTGTCTCGGGTGTCAACCGCACCCATCATCAAAACTGTAACTACAGCCTCCGGTACTGGTTATATTTTTTGTGCAGCTACCTCCCTCCAACGTTGGAGGCTGTAGTTACAGTTTTGTTTACTCCTGATGATTTGTGCGGCTGACACCCGAGACATGTAGAGTGAACTTGCAGAATAATAAATAGACTGCTTTGTGTTGCATCTCGTTGGACAATTATTAATATATTTCGTAGATAATTTATTGATCTGATGACACAGTATTTAAAGAAGGGATTTTTTTAGTTGTTGGCCTTGTCGATTCTGTCGCATGTGCTATTTTCTCCGGCCCCCTCATAAATTCTTTTCCTATCACATTCACGTATTTTACTGGGGACACTTTTCTTCAAACGCCTCAATCCGTTGGAATCCCTCAGGATGAAAGAGTTCTTCTACGTGATGGAAAAATGGGCAGACTTAGGGTTGTTTAAATTTTAAATGCTTATGGGCCATTCCATTATTTGCCTCGTGAGATGAAGAATAAAAGCTCGAATTTCCCGGGGCCTTATGAATCGACACAATCTCAGAACCTTTGAGCGTGTGCTAAGATGCGCCGCGTGTGCTGTAATGGTTCTATTTCTGGAAAGTAAAATTTCCACTGGACTCAGGTTTCTTACTGTATATTTTTACTGGTGTTTTATGTGTTTTACTTTGTAACAGAAACATTCTTCACATCCGTAACTGTCCTCCTCTCAGTATTTCAGCACGATATACCGCCAGTAACTGGTCCAACGTCGGTAAGTGCTAGCAGTTATTAGTTAATATTTGCGAGGCTACTGATTTGTCTTGCGAATTGGTTTCAATTAAATTTAATCTTACTGGCACTATTGTAAGCACGGAACTGCAGCGTCATCAGGTCGCACGCTACAGCATGTTTCTAGATCCGAAAAGTTTTCTGGATTGAAAGGTTGAAGTGATATTTAAGACAGTTAAGTATGGCATGATGGAATCTTACTCAGGACCCTTGCTCATAAAAGTCAGGTCAGCGATAATAGGGATGGCATAATATGCACTATGATTGTAGTAATATTATGTTCTGTTCGCTATAATTAAGTACCAATGTGTGTGTGTGTGTGTGTG
>Ga0131853_10011473_pt1 | contig 16222 bp, 16 predicted proteins | sample TergutLab28metaG_FD_92764 | JGI IMG/M metagenome (GOLD analysis project Ga0131853, IMG submission 92764) | Labiotermes labralis P1 segment gut microbial communities from Petit-Saut dam, French Guiana - Lab288 P1 (version 2) (version 2) | ecosystem: Host-associated > Arthropoda: Insects >...
CAAATGATAAAAATGATTATGTATGGAGTCGCTTGCCACATTTTTATGACGAGTTTTATGTTTATCAATACTCCACCGGTTTTATAGCCGCTCTAGCTATAATCAAAAAAATACGTGAGGAAGGTAAACCGGCTGTTGAGAGTTATTTAAACCTCTTAAAGAGTGGCTCTAAAGATTACTCAATAAATCTTCTAAAAGCCACCGGGGTTGATATGACAACATTAGCACCAATAAAAGACGCACTAGCCTTTTATGAAAACTTGCTGGACAGGTTTGAAGAAGCAATTTAAAACTAACTAAAAAAAGAGGAGAAAGCCATAGCATATGGTGGCTTTCTCCCCTTTTTTTCTCTTTAATTTGAAGGATGACTACTTAAAAACATGTAATGCTCAACATCCCAAAGTCCGCCAATGGAACTGCCAAAACCAATAAACCTATGCTCTGGAGAAAGCATATAATCTCTGTGAGGGGGTGAATTGTACCAAGCATCAACAACTGCCTGTGGTGTCCGCCTTTGTCCAACAGCATTTCCTCCGCCCCAAATCATATTTGCCCCAAAGGATTCAGCTATATAAAGTGAAGCACCATGAACTGCACCTGGGTTTCTTGCATATGGTCCATTGTTGTGTCCGGTTTGGAAATATAAATTTGCAGTAATTTGAGTGTAGTATCGTGCAGCCATCATTAGTGAATTGTCAATGGCTACCGGGCTAAGACCAAGAGAAAGACGAAGTTCGCTAACAAGTCTTACTACTTCAAGCTCAAAAGCAGATGCCCCGCCCATGCTCCAATACTCATCAATCCATGCTTGCCTTTCAGTAGCCGTTAGTCTCCTGTTTGGCATAGGCAGTGCAGAAATTGGAAATGTACCTAAATCAATCATATTAAGTAACATAAAAGGGTCTGCATCAATTGAAACTTCTGTTGGTGTTTTTAAGTAAATTAAAATCCGTGTTTGAGGGTTGCCGCCTGCGTTTAATGTTTCATTGTATCCTATACCAATTTCAATAACATCACTGCGTAACAATTGATTTCTGTTATGTTCATTTCGTAAAAAATGCTCAATCAATAAAGTTGGTTTTAATGAGTTTAACGTGCTTGCGAATGTTAAACTTGCCATTAAATCCTGTGTAAAAATCCATCTGTCATTTTCAAACTGCCTTTGGATTGTACTTGCCAAATCTTCATTCCACAAAAGTTTATCTAAACCAAGCTTATCACGCTCTTCATTTAACAAAATTAAAAGTGTATAAGTAAGGGGAAGTGGTGAAGTTATCAAGATAGTGTTTGTTGTACGATCCCAGCTTACGTCGTATCCAATATTTTCAAGGATGTAAAAAATCATAACCATTGTGTACCCATCAACTGACTGAACGGGAATAGTAAGCATGTGAGGTTCACCATTTATTGTAAACCGTTGCTGGTTAAGAACCAATACAATCACATAGTCTTCACGTGTGAGTATTATACTTTGCTCCTCACTATTCCAGCTAACATAGAAACCAAGGGATTGGAATAAATCACGAGCAGGTATAAGTACATAGTCACCAATAGTTTGCGGCAATGCACCGGTAAAGTTTACTTCTTCATCATAAACAATTACAGTAATACCCTCATTTGCAAGAACTGTAGCTGATAAAGCAGTAATAAAAAGCATGGAAATAAGGGCAAAGAATATTTTGTTTTTCATTTGTAAACTTTGTTTTACAAAAATGTTGTTCATTATGATTAACCTCCATTGTTCAAATATATTTTTATATCATCTTCATTAAAATAATAATCAGTTACTTTTATGTGCCAGGAAACTGCTTCGCATTTTCCTGCCGAAACCTACGGTTTCGGTATTCACAACTGGATGTTAAAAGTTTGCTTTGCAAACTTTTTTATTCCTTTTCAAATGAGTATCCTTCACCACGTGAGGCATAAATTGTAAAACCAGTACCATCAAGCTTAGTCCTTAGCTTTGAAATAGCTACCTTTAGAGCATTATCATGTTCAAACTTTTTTTGCCCCCAAACTTTCTCGTACAAATAGTCAGCAGAAAGAATTTGCTCGGGAAATTGAATAAACTGCTGTAGAAGCATAAATTCTTTTTGAGACAAGTTTAAATCTACATTACTGGCTATTGCTTTAGCTGATGCTATATCAAGTTTTATATTGGCATAACTAATCATGTCAGGCACAAATGAAGCTCGCCTAATTAAAGCATTTATCCTGCCCAAAAACACATGTAAATCATAAGGTTTAGTAAGATAATCGTCTCCACCGGCATCAAGCCCACGAATTATATCATCAGGCGTACTTAAAGATGTCAAAAGAAGTGCCGGTACATTTGAAGACTCACGCAGTTCCTTAATATAGTCTAAGCCCGAACCATCAGGAAGTTGGATGTCAAGTACTATTGCCCGTGGAGCTTCATTCTTAATTTGTGCTCTTGCTTGAGCCAAATCATAAGCAAGGCGTACTTCATAACCACGCCGTTCAAGAATAGTTTTGTTGTTTTCTTGGACTGCAACATCATCTTCAATAAGAAGCAAATAGCCGTTAGTTGTCTGTTTTTTAGTATCCATCATCGTCCTCGCCTTCCCTATATTTGGGTAATACAATTTTTACTGATGTACCTTTGCCAAGTGTGCTTTTGATATCTATGTTGCCTTTGTGTGTTTCATTGATTGCTTTTTTACATATAGAAAGCCCAAGACCGCTTCCAGTATCTGAAATACCTCGTTCAAATACTTTTGGCAGAATTTCAGGGTTAATACCTGCTCCACTATCTATAACTTCTACAATAACATTTCCTAGTTCATCGTAAACAACAATTTTTATTATACCATTCTTTGTGTACCTGTTGCTATTGGAAAATAAATTCGACATTACATGCATAAGCATATCTGGGTTTCCCCATACAAAAGATGACTTACTTAAACTAAGCTCCAATTTATTGTTGTTTTTATTAAAAAGTGATTTGTAAAAACTAACGCTTTCGCTTATCAATTTACTCAAGTCAACTTTTTTCATGTCAAAGTTGTTTATAGCTTCAGTAGAAAGTTTTTGAGCACTACTAACCATTCTTGAAAGGCGCATTGTTTCATTCTGAATATCTTTCAGTTGTTTAGTCATTTCTTCTTTTTTAAAATCATCAAAATCAAGAGCGTCTATCATGTTTAAAACACTAGTCGAAATAACAACAAGAGGAGCCTTAATATCATGGCTCATATTTTGAAAAAACTCCATTTTAATTGTGTTTAGCCTGTCAATCATTTTATTCTCATTAAGCAAATCATCTTCCCTTTGCTTTGCAAGTCTTGTCCTACGGTTTGAGCGTTGGAATATGTAAAAAAGCGTAAGAAATAAAAGAATAAACAGCACAAAACTTATTATGAAATTCAGCCTGTAATCTCCGTCAAAAAAAATGTCCATATTTAACCCTTTAATTCTACTATACTTGATTAATAATAACACACAGTAGGTTTTAATGGCAATTAAAATGTTTTGGCACATAAAAAAGTTTGCGAAGCAGTTTCCTGGCACATAAAAAAAGCCCATTGCTGGGCTTTTATAATTATTTTTTATTATTTTATTTTAAGCCGTTCCAAAAACCTCACCATCTGCTCTGAATTTGACGAATGGTTTATTGCAGTTTCAGCAGAAATTTCACCGTTTTGTGCAAGATTCATTATAGAAGTATCCATACCAATCATACCCGTACCGGTTGATGTTTGAATAACATTATCAATTTGGTGAGTTTTGGATTCTCTAATTAAGTTTTTTATAGCACTGTTTACATGCATAATCTCAAATGCTGGAGTTACGCCACCTGATTTTTTAGTAAGCAACTGCTGTGAAACAACAGTACGCAACAACATAGAAAGCTGAACTCGCACTTGCTGCTGCTGCCCGGGAGGGAAAACGTCAACAATACGGTCAATAGTATTTACAGCACCAACCGTATGAAGTGTGGAAATAATCAAATGCCCTGTTTCTGCGGCTGTCATTGCAGTCCTGATTGTTTCATGGTCGCGCATTTCACCAAGCAATACAATGTCAGGTGCTTGCCTTAAACATGCACGAAGGGCTGTAAGGTAAGATTCTGTGTCAGTAGAAATTTCACGTTGACTCACCAAACTCATGTTGTCCCTATGCAAATACTCAATTGGGTCTTCAAGAGTAATAATATGGCAGTTTCTTGCTTTGTTTATTGCATCAATAATACAAGCCAAAGTTGTAGTTTTTCCGCTTCCGGCAGGTCCGGTAACTAAAACAAGCCCATGGTTTTCGTTAGCAATTTTCATAACCTCATCAGGAATTTTTAATTCCTTATAATTAGGCAAATCAAATTTTACAACACGAATTACTGCTGCAAAACTGTTACGTTGATGATAAGCTGAAACTCTAAAGCGTGCTACCCTTGGAATTGTTATTGGAAAATCATCATCGCCACATTCTTTAAATTTTTCGATTGAGCGGTTGCCAAGCCTAAATAAATCACTAACCATAGTTTCGGCATCTTTTGGTGCTAAAGGCTCACTTCCTTGTTTTACAATTGTACCTCCAACTTTAAAAGACATATGCCGCCCTGCACCGATGAAAATATCCGCAACATCTTGTTTTACCGCAATTTCTAACCATTCAGCAACTGTTTTTGTGCTCATTAAAGTTTCCTCATCTCGTTTATTTAAAATCCACTTAAAATTGAATCAAAATCACCTTGCCAAACCGGCAAACTATCGTCAGGAACCCAGTCAATAATATTATATAAACGCCATTTTAAAATCTGGTATTCGTCACCAAGTACCGATAGTTCAATGTACAATAAATGAGTGTCAGCAACTGGCACTTGAAAATATATAATATACTCAAAAGTATCAAAATTCATAAAAGATGAAATGCCAATGCCCATTACATATTCTGGCGTACCATTAAAAGCTAAAACTTCATCAAGAATTTCAGCCACAACTCTTTCAGCCAAAACATCAGCTTCAAAATATGCTTCAACAAGTTCTACTTCAGTTGTAATCAAATTTTGTTCAATTAATGCCGGCATAAAAGAAATTACGGTAAAAATTGATAAGCAAAGAACTGCAAAAACTAAAACAATTGTTGCACTACCAAGTCCACCTCTGCTCATTGTCTCGCCCTCCTTGCTGCTACGGGAAGGGCAATAAGTTCTGATTCATCATGAAGCCTTATTATAATAGCTTCTGCGATAGAAAGTGAACTTGTGCTTTCAACTTTTTCTAAGGTTAAAACAAAAGAAGCCTCAGTTGCAAGAGTAGTTTGCCATGAATCATCGTAAAAAACAGTTAAAACATCATTTTGATATGAATAATTATTCCCCAAAACGCTGCCAACCTGCTCCATTTCACCGGAAAATGCCTTGAAACTTTCAGCCGCACTTTCTGCAACCAATAGAGCATTTTTAGTGTCAACAGCATCAACAGACATGCCGTGTGAAGCTACTAAAATATAAACGCAAACAGCTGCACAAAAAGCAAAAACAGCAATAACAATAATTTGCTCCATCAAAAAAAGTGTAGACCTTGATTGCCCTCTCATTATAAGTCCCCACCTCCAACACTGCGTGGTGAAATAAGTAAACTTCCTTCGTCTGTTTCAACACGAATTAAATTACTGGCTACTTGGGAAAAGTTAAGTTCCCCTGCACGGATAATTGGTACTCCGTCGCTTGGCATGAAATTAAGACCTTCTTCAAAAAAAATCTCGTTAACAAAGCCATCATATAAGTAAATATAAGTAAAAAATTTAAACTCACCAAACCTCTCTTCAATTAAAAGAGCGGAGATTCCATGAAAATCAGTAACGTTTATACTAAACGCAGTGTCTGCATTTCTTATTTTTGTACGCACATATGAAAGAGCAATGCGCTCATTTTGCCCAACACTTGTGACTTCATTCATATTGCTATAAGTGCTGCCGCTTAACATAATCACTAAAAATACTGATGCAGCAAAAACACTAAAAATCATAAGTACAAAAACTGCGTCTACCTTGCTTTGACCACCCATTAAAGTCTGTCCTTTCACAAAAATTATCTGTTTAAATCAATCACTCGAATGTCAGGAAAAATATTTGTTGCAAACACATCAAAATGCACAACAAAACGTGTAGTGTCTATATAAATCCCATATTTTTCAGCCATATATTCAAGACTTTCCGGAAAACGTCCCTCAATTGCATAGTTGTGAATTGCAGCTCGCCTGAGTGCCTCTTCAAGAAGTCGAGTGCCTTCTGTATGGCTTGATTCATTTGCTTGCCTAAGCCCAAAAAACACGATAATTGTTATAACAATTGTAAAAAGCAGTGGAATAACAGCACGGGCAAGAGTAGACAGTACGCTTGGTTGGAATACTTGTTTATTCATCCCACTCACCCAATTGATGTCATGATACCAACCAGCGGCAGCATAACAGATAAGAGAATCACACCAACAATTGCTGATGTTAATACAACAAGGGTAGGTTCAATCCTGCTAACAATTCTGCTAATTTCAGCTTGAATAATTTCATCGTTACGTTCGGCAATTTCAGTCATGGCTGTGTCAACCATACCACTTGAATCACCAATTGAAAGCATACGGCTGTCACGAGCAGAAAGTAGACCGCTTGTGTGAAGAGCATCAGAAAGTTTGCCGCCTTCTTCCAAAAGACTCAAACAGTTGTTGTATTTTTTATCCAGAGATTTTGAATCTTTGTTTAAAGAAGCAGCAAGTTCAACTGCTTCTTTTACCGACAAACCACTTGAAAGCGCAAGTGACATAGAAGAAACAAACTGATAGAGAGCAATACGCCCAAAAATTCCACGACCACCAAAGCGGTTTTTTAAAGACTTTGCCAAGCCTTCTTTGAAACTTGGTACAAGCCAAACAATTAAAACAAGTAAAAAAACAGCGGCAGCAACAATTGTAATCACAATAGAAGCAGCCCTAAACCATGTGCCAAAATCCATAAGTCGTACAGCAAAAGGAGACATTTGTGTGCCCATACGCCCAAAAACGTCATTAAAAATAGGAAGCACTTGTACAATTAAAATCATAACAACAATTATCATCATACCAAGAAGAACAGCCGGGTAAAGTGTTGCGTTTTTTATAGAAGTTGAAAGGTTTTCTTGCCTTTTGTAGTGAATAGAAAGTGCTTTTAGCGTTTCAGTCAAGCGTCCGGTTTTTTCTCCAATTTCAATCATACTGTACAGATATTGTGGGAAAAGTTTTGTTTCTTCCATTGCACCTGAAAGCGAAGCACCACCTTCAAGTTTTTCTGAAAGGGCAGTAAGTACAATCTTTCCGTTTGCATCTGGTTCGTCATCAAGCATCATCTGGACACAGTAATGTGCAGTAAAACCGGAATGTAGGAGCATAGAAAGCTCCAAGCAAAGTGTGGACAAATACATATTTGCCAAACGTTTACGCCTCATTTATAAAACCTCCACAAAAAGCCGCATCAGCGGCTTTTGTAATAAATATATTTTTTTGTTAATGATAATGTGTTGACCTATGGTTTTGACCATTTCCAATCAGCCTCATTGCTTCTGCACTTTGGTTTCCTGTTGCGGCAAAGGTTGGATCCATGATACGCCATTCCGCACCGTCAAACCAAATTATATTATTTATCCAACCGGTTTCTGGCGTGTGTATACTAATCCATGCGTGAAATACGTCGCCTACATATCCTATTACAAGCCTTGTAGGTATTCCTTGACTTCTAAGCATTGCAGTCATAAGTGATGCATAGTCAAAGCATATCCCCATACGAGTTTGCATTGTTTGTGCTAAATCCGGTACATGAGTAGTGACTTGACCGTTTGCTACTCTTGCAGCAAATGCAAAATCGTACTCAATATTTTCTATTACCCAGTTGTAAATGAGTGAAACACTTTCAAGGGCTGAACCAGAGTTTCTTACAATGCTGTTGGCTTGCGTAACGACACGGCTTCCAGGTGCAAAGTCTACAAACTGGTTCGGTCTTAAAAATGGGGCAAATTCATTTGTGAGAGTTACATCAACAGTTAAACTGTTTGCCAGTGAGTATTGATTGCCGCTTACATTTTGAAATACTCGAATCGTATAGCTGCCATTGCCGGCTGTAAGAGGGAATACTTCCCATCTTCCGTCTGTGTTTAGGCGATATTGATAATTAATCCCGTCCGGTCCAACAATTGTAACTCTTACAGAAGTTATTTCACGGTTTAAAAACCGAATCATTACATAACCGTCACGAACATTTGAATAGTCAATTTCAGCTCTTTCGTTCCCATTAACATTTACTCCTGATGCCACTGGAACAGGAAATGAAGACCCTGCAAAAGTATCTACACTAAGATACCCCAAAGTTAATACAAAAGCAAGTGTAAAGAAAATTCCCATTAATGTTTTTTTCATATTAATCCCCTCCAAAATAATGCGTACTATAAATATTTTGACATGCTTTTTTACTTAGTCAATGACAGTTTAATGTCAGATTGGTAGCATTTTTCCTACAATTATAAATCGGTCATTTACTGCGCCTGCTGGTACACAAGTTGCAAGAAATACTAGCCTATCCTCAAACATTACCTGTACATCACTTGTAAAATTTGAACGTCTTCTTATATCTTGAATATAATCATCAAAATGTTGTTCACTTGTAAAATGCATAGGTGGGACTTCAACAGCGGAATCCAGTATATATGCTGCAAAAATTAAAACAATATAATCTTGCTCAGGTGTAAAAATAAACATTGTGTCATGGTTGCGAAAATAGTTTTCGTCTCTATAATGCCTAAGTGAGCCAAACTTATCTCCACTTGGAGTATCATGACCATAAATTATTATGTTTAAATCAGAAAAGTTGGATGCATTGCGATAGTCAAGAAATATAGAGCCCATTCTGTTTCTTGTCCCGTCAGGCAAATGGTGTAAATAAAAATCATTGTCGGTAAATTGTACAATTGGATAGTTTATATTTGTACCCTCCGATTGTATCCAGCCTACAATATTCGGGAAATTTTCTTTGTGCAAATCAAAATCAATAAATGATGCAGATGGGTCATCATTAGTTAAGTTTAAATCCGGTTGAGTTTCGGTATCTTCAGTAGGCTCTGCCAAGCTTATTTCATTTGCAAAAATAGGGCGTGGCATAAACGGTGCTGCTATTTCCCCAAAAAATGATTGAGCCCTGTTTAATGTATAAAACTCTATTGCCAAAATAGCTCCAAAGCCTAAAATTGATACAATGCTTAAAGCAAGTATACCATATAAAATTCTAAGCTTAACTTTATTACTCATATTAATCACCACCAAAAATATATTGATTCATAATAACATACATAAGCTATTAATCAAAAATATTTCTGCAAATTAACCAAGACAAAATCATCATTATTTTTTTGCGTTAAACGCTACTTTGTCATATAATTAGGAAATTGTCTTAGATATTATAATTTTGGAGTGAAACATATGCTGGATAAGCTAAAGGAAATGCGAGAAAACCTTGAGACTTACCTTCAAGGAGCAAAAGACGTGGCAGAAGTTGAAGAGATTCGTATAAAGACCATGGGCAAAAAAGGGGAAATGACTTTGCTTCTCAAATCCCTTGGTTCTCTTTTGCCGGAGGAGCGCAAAGAAGTTGGGCAAAAGGCTAACGAGGTTCGTGACTGGTTTTCAAAAAAGCTTGAAGAAACTAAAACGAAACTTGAAGCAACGCAGCAAACCGCTGCTCTTAAAGCAGAAAAAATGGACGTGACTTTGCCGGGTGTCAAAAAGGCTGTTGGCAGACTTCACCCGATGTCAAATACATTTTTAAACCTTGAAAACTTGTTTATTAATCTTGGTTTTGAAATAGTTGACGGACCTCATATTGAAACTGTTTACTACAATTTTGATGCTTTAAACTCACCGGACAATCACCCGACACGGGATGAAGCTGACACTTTTTATGTAGATGAAAAACTTCTTCTTCGTACTCACACCTCCCCTGTGCAAGTTCGTACTATGGAAACCCGTAAACCTCCAATCCGTATTATCGCTTCTGGGCAGGTTTTCAGGCGTGATGAAATTGATGCTACCCACACACCTGCTTTCTATCAAATGGAGGGGCTTGTTATTGACAAAGGCATTACTATGGGTGATTTAAAAGGTATGCTTGAAATCATTGTACGTTATGTTTTTGGCAGTGATATGAAAATACGTTTGCGCCCAAGTTATTTTCCTTTTACAGAGCCTAGTGCCGAGGTAGATATTTCCTGCTATGCTTGCAAAAATGGGAACCCCGATTGCCGTATTTGCAAAGGCAGCGGCTGGCTTGAGCTTTGGGGCTGCGGAATGGTTCACCCTAAAGTTTTAAAAATGTCTGGAATTGACCCTGATGTTTACAGTGGTTATGCATTTGGTTTAGGTGTTGACCGCATTACATCTGCACTTCATGGTATTACTGACCCAAGGCATTATTTTGAAAATGACTTGCAATTTTTAAGCCAGTTTTAGAAGAAGGAGTCTTTTATGAATATTCCATTATCATGGCTGCGTGAAGCGGCTCAAATAGATGATACAACACCAAATTTTATTGAAAAAATGACAAACTCGGGCAACGCTGTTGAAGGGGTAGCGTACCTTGGCAAAGAAGTTTCAAAAGTTGTGGTTGGCAAAATTGTATCCCTTGAACGTCACCCCGATGCGGACAAGCTTTGGGTAACGCAAACTGATGTTGGCACAGGGGTTTTGCAAATTGTTACAGGTGCTGACAATTTAGCTGTTGGTGACTATATTCCTGTTGCAATACACGGCTCAACATTAGTAAATGGACTTAAAATTAAAAAGTCCAAAATGCGTGGACTTGACTCTAATGGTATGCTTTGTTCAATAAGTGAACTTGGCTACACCGTGGCAGATTATCCGGAAGCTTCGGACAACGGGATTTATGTTTTCCCAAATTTTGATGTGGAAAAATATCCACTTGGAAGTGATGCAAAAATCCCGATGGAACTTGATGAGGAAGTTGTAGATTTTGATGTGCTCTCTAACCGCCCGGATACAAATTGCGTGATGGGAATGGCAAGAGAAGCCGCAGCAGTTTACAATAAGGAATTTAACTTGCCAAAAATAACTTTAAAAGAAGTTGGAAACGGAAATATAAACGATATCGTTTCTGTAGAAATTAAAGATAGTGAAAAATGCCCACGTTATATTGCACGTGTTGTAAAAAATGTAAAGGTTGCACCGTCTCCGCAATGGTTACGCCGTCGGCTTTCTACATCTGGAATAAGACCAATAAACAACATTGTAGATATTACAAACTATGTAATGCTTGAATATGGTCAACCGCTTCATGCATTTGATATAAATGCTGTAACAAAAAAAGATGGAAAATATAATATTATCGTGCGTACAGCCAAAGAAGGTGAAACTTTTACAACACTTGATGGAGTCGATCGTAAACTAAATGAGAATAATCTTCTAATTACTGATGGGACAAAGCCAATTGGTATTGCAGGTGTAATGGGTGGCGAAAATTCCATGATTACCGGAGACACGGTTGATATTTTGTTTGAGTCAGCAAACTTTTTTGCTTCAAATATCCGCCAAACATCACGTGGTCTTGGTATGCGTACAGATGCTTCTGCAAGATATGAAAAGGGACAAGACCCAAATCAGGCTTTAATAAGTGTAAATCGTGCAATGGAACTTATTGAGTTTTTAAACTGTGGTGAGGTTGTACCCGGGTTGGTTGATGTTTACCCTAATCCTGTAGCAGAAAAAACACTGGAGTTTAAACCGGAGCAAATCAATAAAATCATGGGTGTAAGCAGTGGTGTTTTGTCAACTACAGAAATTATTTCATACTTAAATCGTGTAGGTATTGGGGTAAAAATTGCGGAAAAAATTGAAGCAATAATCCCATCTTATAGGGCTGATATGACCACAGTTGCGGACTTGGCAGAAGAAGTTACTCGTTTGTTTGGTTACAATAATATCCCGTCAAACTACACACAAACAACTCAAGGTGAGGGCGCACTACCGGGGGCTGGAAAAACTTTGCGTCGTCGCCAATCGGAAAAAATTAAAAACATCATGACTTCCCTCGGTTACTATGAAGCGATTACTTTCCCGTTTGAAAGTCCAAAAGTTTTTGACAAGCTTCTAATCCCTTCTGATGACCCGGTTTGTGATGCTATAAAGCTTAAAAATCCACTTGGCGAGGATTTAAGCATAATGCGTTCACTAACAATTGATTCAATGATGTTGTGTATTTCAAGAAATACCCGTGGGAACAGAGATGGTGCAAGCCTTTTTGAAGTCGGCTATGTTTATTCAAAAAATGAAGATGGAGAATTACCAAATGAAACTCCGTTTTTAACATTTGCTGCAACAGGAAATGGTGCTAGTTTTCTTTCCATGAAAGGTGATATTGAGTCTTTAATTTCTTGTATTACAAACCGCCCGCAAGTTTACAGAGCTTATGAAAAGCCGTTTCTTCACCCGGGAAGGACTGCACAAGTTGCAGTGAAGGTGGATAAAAACCCACGTGCAGAACCTTTAATCGTGGGTTATTTTGGAGAGGTTCACCCAACGGTTGCTAAAAACTATGATGTAAACGGTCGTGTGCAGATTGCCGTATTTGATATGAATGTACTTCATCAAATTGCGGAGGCTTATAAGTTTAAGTTTGAAGAATCATATATTTTTCCACCGGTTTTATTTGATATTTCACTAAAAGTTGCTGAATCAACGCCTGTTGCAGATATTGAAGCGGCAATTCGTGAAAAAGGCGGTCAGCTTTTAACTGAGGTTAATTTATTTGATGTATACACCGGCTCACAAGTTGGTGATGGCTTTAAATCGGTTTCGTATTCTCTTTGTTTCCGTAATAGAGATAGGAATCTTGAATTTGAGGAGGTTAAAAAACCGATAGATTCAATACTGGAAAACCTAAAAAATAAACTTGGAGCAGAGATAAGAAGCTAAGCGATGCTGGATGTTAAACTAGAAGTTTATGCAGGCCCACTGGATTTACTCTTACGCCTTATCCAAAAAAATGAAATAGATATTTATGATATTCCAATTGCAAAATTAACAGATGACTATTTAAAAGCAATTGAAAACTTAAACATGGATGATATAAGCGAGTTTTTGGTAATGGCAGCAACACTTTTGGAAATAAAGTCAAAAATGCTGCTGCCACGCCCAAAACTTGAAAATGAAACTTTTGAAGACCCTCGTGAAGCACTGGCTCAGCAGTTACTTGCATATAAACAAGCGCAGGAAATTGCTGAAAAAATTAGTGAACTAACTCCGCTTGGCGATAGCTTGCTTGGGGTAGGGGAAAAAGCACTTTTTGAATTGCTAAATGAAAAAAATGCCGCTGACGAACCAATAAGCGGCTTGGTTTCTATGTCAAAACTCATGGAGATTTTTGAAAGTGTAATAAAAAAAGTTGAAAACAAAATAGATAAAACCCGTGCAGGCTACGGAAATATGCCACGAGAAAAATTTTCTGTTACAGAAAAAGCGGGCAATATAATGGAAACCTTAAAGCAAAATGGACGATTAAGTTTGAAATATCTATTTTTAAACTGTATAAGCAAACATGAAATGATTGTAACATTTCTTGCAATCCTCGAGCTAATGCGCAGGGGTAAAGTACATGCAGTTCAAGCAGAAAACTTTGGAGATGTAGAGGTGATAAAGTGCCGGCAAGCAGAGATTATGAAAAAAAACTAGAAGCTATGCTATTTGCAAGCGGTGAAAGTGTACCACTTGCCAGACTAGCAGAAGCTTTAGAGTGTGATATTCCTATGACACGCAACCTGCTTCAAAAAATGGCTGAAACCTATAAAAAAAATAACTCCGGAATTATTTTGCGAGAAGTTGATGAATCATATTTATTATGTACAAACCCAGATTACTATCCATCGGTGCAAAAACTGCTTAAATTAAAACCCCGTCGTGCGTTAACACCTTCTGTGCTTGAAACACTTTCCATCATTGTGTTTAAGCAGCCTGTAACTAAGGCTGTAATTGAACAAATCCGTGGAGTAAATAGCGACCACGGTGTAAATAAGCTTGTAGAATATGGTTTAATTGAAGAAAAAGGGCGACTGGATGCTCCAGGTCGCCCTATGCTTTTTGGTACTAGTGAAAAATTTTTGATTCACTATGGTTTAAAAAATCTTGATGAATTAATCTCTACTGATTTATAACTCCACTCATCATTGTAACTTCAATACCTTCTTTGCGCCATGCATCAGCAATTTTGTTCATTCCAATAGAATCACTTGACATATGACCTGCAATAATTACATTTCCTACATTTTGCTCTTTTAAAGCTTTAACATCTTTTTCGGGGACATGCATCATAATTAATGTACCAACTCCACCTTCAAAGTACTGTTTTAGTACTTTTTCACCGGGTCCTGTGAGTCCGGACATTTGTACATAAATTTTTCCTGCAAAACTATCTTTGCTGCCAACTCTAATTACAGGTTTGCGGCTGGAGTTTTTGTATTCCGCAATGCCTTCAAGGGCTTCTACAATTTCACCAAGTTTTGTTTGTGGTTTGTCTGCAAATTTTTCGTCCAAAAATTTTTGAACAATTTTTTCGCCAACAATATCAGCAGGTGTATGCAAAGATATAAAAGGCATTTTTAAAAGCTTTGCAGCCGACTCACTACGGCGTGAGTTTGAAACATGCTGATTGTAACTAAGTTCATCTTTTCTGCCGGCAAGTGCCTTTTGAGCCTTATTAATTGGTACGCCAAGTTCTACAAGTTTTTCTACATGTCTATCCATTACATCAAGCATCTTGGTATGTGTATTTCTTGGGTGATGTGTAACAACACAATCATAACCAAGGTCACGAGCAAGCATAATTTCAGCGGTATCCATGTCAACGCCCATAAGTACCTTTTTGATATTTTCACCGGGAACTGTAATTTCACAGTCATTTGGTATTTCTTTAAGCTCTGCAAGTTTAAGAGCTATGTCCATCATTTTTTTTGTGTCCAATTTGGTTCACTCCCGTAAAATTTGTGTCAGCGAAAACGCTGCAAACCCATTATACTAATGATTCTAATATTTTACAATTAATTTTCGTCTTATCCATGTTGTAAAAAGCTCCAATAAAAACATACATACAAAAATAATAAGTATTAGAGTTGTAATTGTGGGGTAATCAAATTGGCGGATTGCCCGTGAAAGCAGTGTGCCGATGCCCCCAGCTCCAACCACCCCAAGAGAAATCGACTCTGCAACAGACATTTCAAGCCTGAGAGATATCCATGAAATGAAGCCGGTAAGTACAGAAGGCAATAACCCATGAATAACAATTTGAATCCAGCTTGCACCACTTGCCCTCATTGCTGTAATTACACCACCATGCTGCTCCTCAATTGAAGCAATAAATGCTTTTGTTAGATATCCCATTGATGAGATTGTAAGCCCAACAACTCCAGTTGTATAACCAAATCCAATTGCAGCTACAATCATGAGGATAATAACAAGTGAAGGTACTGCACGTATGATACTTACAAATGCTTTAGTTAATACAGCAAGAGGTTTAAAGGGTGTAATGTTTTCTGCTGCCAAAAAAGCTAAAATAACTGCTAAAAAACCACCCAAAACTAAACCAACAACACCCATTAAAAACGAAACTATAAATGCACTTAAACCATCTAAAATTATGCCGGGGTTTATTTGCAAAAAGAGCCTTGCGATATCCATGAAATTTTCAAATCGTGATAAAAACCGTGCTGCATCAAGATTTAAGTAATTTAAACTTGTAAAAAATATTATAATAAGAAGCAAAACAAAAATAATTTTTAATACCTGAGTTTTTAGTGGAAATAGACGGATTTTCTTATGCTTTAAATAAGTTTCTTCAAATGCAAAACCATTTTCGTCTAATATTTTTTTCCTTATAAAACCAGCCAAAAGCTCAACACACAACACAACTAAGACAAGTAAAATTACAAGTGTGGCGACTTCGTTAAAATTCCGTAGGTTTAAGTGCATTTGAATTAAAACGCCCATACCACCGGCACCAACCATACCAAGAATAGCCGAAGCACGAATGTTTATTTCAAATGTAAAAAGTGTCCAGTTGACCCATGAAGGAATAAACTCGGGCATAAGCCCATGGATAATTAATTTGGGGGTGCTGACACCACTAGCCTTAAATGATTCAAGTTTTTTTGATGCAATTTCATTAATACTTTCGGCATACGACCGTGA
>Ga0131853_10011474_pt1 | contig 16222 bp, 17 predicted proteins | sample TergutLab28metaG_FD_92764 | JGI IMG/M metagenome (GOLD analysis project Ga0131853, IMG submission 92764) | Labiotermes labralis P1 segment gut microbial communities from Petit-Saut dam, French Guiana - Lab288 P1 (version 2) (version 2) | ecosystem: Host-associated > Arthropoda: Insects >...
CTAAATACTGTCGTATTCCCGTTAAACACAAATCACCATTTCCAAATCCGAAACTCCGCAAATTTCGTTATCCTAATCGTTCAATCATTCACTTTGTTCAAAGACACTAGTTGGGCACTCCTTGTGTGCCAAATTTCGAGTTTTTATTGAAAAAGATAAAGCAAGATTTTATAAAACGTTAAAATAAATTGGGAAAAACTGGAATTTGCGGTAGAATATAATTAAATGGGAAAGAGGGGAAAGTTTCAAGGGCAAGATCATGCACTTGCAACCGAGGGAAAGGAAATAAGAGAACGGAGATGGTATCAAAAAACAGGTACGATTTTTTCTATAAGTTTTTTTTCGTTTGCGTTTGTAATTTCGGTTGCACTTGTTGTGTTTACCATCGTTTTCTTTTTTAATAGAGTCGAGGGGCCAAGTATGATGGCGACACTTAATCCAAATTGTCCGACACCTACATGTATTATGGGTGGAGTTAATTTCAACACGGATGCGGTGATTGTGAACAGACATGCAACACCGCGGCGAGGTGATGTAATTATTGTGCAAGATCCACGTCCAGGACGAAGCGGCACGTTCATAAAACGTTTAATTGCAACAGGTGGTGACACCGTTTATTTCAGACGTGTTCCGTTACTTGATGAAAATGGTAATCAATTTGGCTTAGGACCTGGGGGCATTTATAGATATCGTTTTCTGATAGAGGTTAATGGCAATCAAATCAACGAGTATTATCTTGATCATGATCACTGGGGAATGAATCTTTTATATGGTGTTTATGCTGCTTTGTGGAATCTTATGAATGCACCTGATGGATCGCCAAGAAGACCTGTTTGTGGTTTGGGTGTGAATCCAAATTGTAGATTCATAAATTGGGTGGACGGTCGATATAATAGCAGCGGCGAGTATATCCCGGGAAGGTTTGAAATTCATGTTCCTGCCGGATATCTTTGGTATATGGGGGATAATCGCGGAGGAAGGGCAGGTTCGGATGCAAGTTTTAAAAGTCTTGATGGTTCTGGACTTGGGCCACAACCAAGAGATCATCTTGTCGGTGTGGTTGTGGATGTTGTTCCAAATAATCAATCGTTGCCTGGTTGGATTTGGAGGCGTTTTGTTTGGTTTATAACCTTTCGTTGGATTTAGAATATTTTTCTTTGTGTATTTGACATTAATTGAAAGTAGGGTTAGACTTGGTGTGGTGATGGGGAAGAGAAAAAGATTTCATGGGCAAGACCATGCACTTGCAACAGAGGGTGCAAATGTGCAAGAACTTCGATGGTATCAAAGAGCGGGAAGTATATTTTCTGTTAGCATTTTTTCTTTTACTTTTGTTGTATCGGTGTCTCTCATATGCTTTACAATAATGTTTTTCTTTACAGATGTAATAGGAAGCAGTATGATGATGACATTTAATCCCGATTACGTGGTAAATGGAATCATTGGTAACAGTACAGATGCCGCGGTTGTGAACAGACACAGAAATGCAAGGCGAGGTGATGTAATTATAGTTCGTGACCCAAGGGAAAATGAGAACGGTCTCTTTGTTAAACGTATGATTGCAATGAATGGAGATAAAGTTTACTTCAGCAGACGGCAATTTCCTCTTGATGATTCTGGCAATCAAATTACAGTCGGAAATGGATTGATTCATTATTTCGTTATCGAGGTAAATGGTGTTGAAATTGACGAGAGTTATCTTGATCCTTATTGGGGTATGAATGTAACATATGGATACATTTGGCAATGGACACGTCCAAACAGGGCATCAAACCAGAGAGGACCATACGGATATTTTATAAGATACGTGCAAGAGCGTGCCCGTTATGAAATACACGTGCCAAGAGGTTACATGTTTTATATGGGGGATAATCGTGGTGGAAGTGGTATTCCATCAAGTATTTATTTAAAAAGTCGGGACAGTGCAAGAGAATTTGGACCTCAACCAATGAATAGAGATTTTGTAGGTGTTGTTATTGATATTGTGTCGGATAATCAATCATTGCCGGCGTGGGTATGGGGGCGTTTTGTTTGGTTTATAACATTTCGTTGGATTTAAAATTTTGTTTCTTTGTTTCTGACATTTTCTTGCAGAAAAAATTGCGATAATTCCAGAATGGGTTGACAATCTCGCTGACTTGCAATATAATCTTAGGATAGTACTTTGGAGGAAATTATGACTGGGTTATTGGCATTGCTTAGGAAAAATTGGTTTGTGCTTTCAACAATCTGTTTAACTTTGGTGGGATTTATACTTTCTGTTGTTTTAATTGCAACCGGTGGAATTTTACCTATATCTGAACAATCTTCATTTATGGGATCTGCTATGGAAATTGGATATATGCTTTTCTTTTTGGGGATTACAATATTTCTTATTGTTGGACTTGTTGGATTACCAAAACGTGTTCGTGCATGTATTATTTTGGCAACAGGTATTCTAACGGCGGTATTTATGCTTTTGGCACTTGTGTATGTTATTGACAATTGGGAAAATGCATATCGTCATTACTATCACATGCAAGGCTCGCATGCACAAATAAGTTCAAGTTGGGCAAGATTCCTTATTTTTCCTGCGGTGATCCAGTTTATCGTATTTGGTTTATTCCCAGTTTTGTTTGGATTGCAAAGATTGTTGGCATCAATGAACAAAGTGGGTGTTGCATCTCCAGTTGTGATGGAAGAGGCCAAAGTTGTTGAGAAAACGAAAAAAAGTTCTGTTAAGAAAACAAAGATAACTAAAGACGATGCATCATTGGAGGATGTAAATGAAGTCGAAGAAATTGTCGGAAATAAAGAGGCAAGTGAAGAATCTGTGGGGCAGGAAGAAACAAAAGAAGTTAAGGAATAATGAAAAAGTTTTTTGCAATAAGCGATTTACACCTATCGTTTCAAGTGGACAAACCAATGAATGTGTTTGGAGAATCTTGGGATGGATATGAAGAGCGTATAAAAAATGATTGGAATTTAAAACTTGGTTCAGATGATATTGGTGTTATTGCGGGTGATATTTCTTGGGCAATGAATATGAATGAAGCCGTTTTGGATTTTGATTATATCAAGAGTCTTAATGGAAAAAAGATCATAGTACGTGGCAATCACGATTATTGGTGGAAGAGTGTAACAAAAATCCGAGAAGCACTTGGAGAAAATGTATATGTATTACAAAATGATGCAATAAGATTTGATGGGGTAGTTTTTGCAGGGACAAGAGGCTGGCGCGTTCCAGAGCGATATCATACACAAAAACCAGAAGATAAGAAAATTCTCGAGCGTGAAGTTGTCCGATTGGAACTTGCACTTAAAGATGCAAAGACAAAAATGCAAGCAGGAGACAAACTTGTGGTTGTTTTACACTATCCGCCTTTTAATTCTGTCAAAGATGATTCGGCATTCACAAAGCTTTGTGAAGATCATAAGGTTGATATATGTGTTTATGGTCACCTGCATGGACGTATGCCAAAGGATGGACTTCGTGTAGAAAAAAAAGGTATAAGATATATACTTACAAGTTGCGATTTGTTGCAACATAAAATAATAGAAGTAGGAGTTTGACATTGTATAGACCGTGTGTTATAATTCCATTAAGGGAGAAGATATGAAAAGACAAATTGCATTTGCAACAGGGGTAATTGCGATAGTGTTTAACAGCTTTGCAATTGTGGCGGCACTTATAATTTTTGGCTTTAGTTTTTTAATAGCACGCGTTGCAAGGAACAGTTGTTGGATGGATTGGCATGGTGGTTGGAGTTGCAGTTCATGGTCTGCGACCAATGGAGGTATTTTGGCGGCATTGATTATTGTTGCACTTGTAATACTTGCTTTGGCGATAACCGGCATTGTTTTAGGTTCAAAACTTTGTTCTCGTTCAAGAAAAGTATCAGATCCACGTGAACTTAATAATTTAATAATTGCGATTCTCGTTTTATCGATATTCAGTGGTGGAATCATTCCACTTGTGTTTGCGGTCATTGCACTTTGTGCGGCAAGTGATGAAAATAATATGCAGGCAAATATTGGTGGTAACTCTTACCAGAATCCAAGCCCACAACAACCTGTCCAGCAATGTTCGGTCAAAGCGGTTGAATTTGAACAGGCACTTGCAAGATTGAAACAATATAAATCGGATGGCATCATAGATGATGAATTGTTCAAGCAAAAAGCCGATGAACTTTTTAAAAAATACTATATGGACGATAATGCATAGCATGAAGATTGTGGATAAAGAGTTTTTTAAAGTGCCAGTTCTAGAACTCTGCATGCGATTGCTTGGTAAAATTATAAGCAGACAATTTCCAGATGGTGTGGTTAGATACTTTCGTATTATGGAGGTCGAGGCCTATGGTGGAGGGTTAGATACCGCAAGTCACGCCAGCCGAGGGAAAACCAAAAGAAATGCCCTGATGTTTGAGGCGGGCGGAATTTTGTATGTTTATTTGTGTTATGGTATTTTTGATTTGGTAAATATTGTAAGTGGAATCGCGGGCAGTGCCGAAGGTGTTATGTTGCGTGGTGTGCAAGAAATTGGTAATAATGGTGAGGCTTTGAAAAGGGTAGAAGGACCAGGTAGAACAAGTAAACTTATGGAAATGACAAGGGAATTTAACTGGGAGGATTTGATCGAATCCACAAAAATTTGGATTGAGGAAGATGGATATGTTGTTGGTGAAGTTGAGGCTCTTTCAAGAGTTGGGATTGGATATGCGGCAAAGGAATGCCAAGAAAAGTTGTGGCGATTCAGAATTAATTAGATGATGCAAAAATACTTGCAACTTGTGTAGACTTGGTGTATACTGCAAAGGTGTATGGGTGGTTAGCAGAGTGGCCAAATGCACCTGACTGTAAATCAGACTCCGCAAGGATACGGTGGTTCGAATCCATCACCACCCACCAAAATCGTCCGAACAAAAGTCTTAGTTTTGTTCGGGCTTTTTTATGCCAAAAACCACAAGATACAGGGGTTTTATGACAAAAAGACCCTGTATGCAGGGGTGTAGCAAAAACAAAATTTCTCACATTAAAATTATTTTGTCTTAGTGCCGTTGGCTGGACTCGAAAATAGTCTTAGTAATTTTGATTAATCAAAAAAATGGGCAAAAACGAACAGAAATCAAAACTCACTTTTGATTATTGGCGGAAAAATCAAAATTTTAGAAATAATCAAAAACCAAAGGCGAGAAAATCTAAAAGCGGACGAAATAATCAAAAACAATCAAATTTAATCAAACTGCACAGTAACATTCCTTGTGAAAGGGCTTCGGATTTGTTATAATGAATTTATGCAAACGAAGAATACGATAAGCGAAGCAAATTTTTATGGGGTTTACATTTTAACGAACCCGTCATTTAAGGAATATGTAAAAATTGGCAAGACTGAAAAACAAACAATCGCTGAAAGAGTTAAAGACTTGAATAGGTCGTCGGCAGTTCCTTTTTCTTTCACAATTTATGCGACCCTTGAAACTGACAAGGCAGGTGACGCGGAAGAGTCAATATTTGAAATGCTCAAAAAGTACAAGTATGAATTAAGGGCAAGGGAGAGGACCGCATCAGGCAAAGAGAGAGTGCGGGAGTTTTTCTTGATGGAGCCAGAGGAAGCTTTTGATGCGTTGAGAATAGTTGCAATAGGGCAAGGACTGAAGGACAAAATAAAGTTGTTCTCAAAAACGAAAGAGGAGGTTGCAGAAGAAAAGACCGCCATAGAGGTTGAAAGGCGTGCTAGGGCGGCAAGATTTTCGTTCGACCGCAAAGGTATAAAGCCCGGAACGATTATAGAGTTCCTAAAAGATAGCCGATTGACGGCGAAGGTTGTCGATGAAAAATACATAGAATACCAAGGTGAGATTTATACGCTTACAAGACTTGCTAAAAAATTCCTAAACAAAGACGGCGTAGTTGGTGAAGTTGGCGGGCCTCGGTATTTCAAATTAAACGGAATAGTTTTGGCGAATTTGCCAGATACGGGTGACTAGACATGAAAAATGCAGAAACAGTGAAAAAACACATAGAGATGTTGAAGTGCAATAATCCGTATAGAATACGGGGTAGCCATTTTCATAAAATTACGCCATTAATCAGTCACGAAATTTGGGAAATGGAAAACTTACTAATGAATGGCGACTCGCTTGAGAATTTTTTGAAAGACTATTGTTGGCAGAACGCATTAATCATAAACGGACTAAGTAAGCAAGCGGCAATTGTTTTAAGAACTTTTTTTGGCAGGCTAAAAGCCGAGTTTAATAAGTTTGAGAAGAATAAGCTAGAAAAGCTCAAAAAAGAAACGGAAGAGCTTGGCAAAAAATGGTTTTACACTAACTGGAAGGCGTGTGAAATCAAGCATGAAATGCAAATGAGGAGCGATGTAAATCAAATAGGCAAGATAGTTTCGTTTTTGGATAGCAGTTGCGACGGACGAAAATTTTTTGAGATTCTAAAAGAGTTTTACGAAAAGAGAATTGATAAAGACAAAGCGTTAGGACGAGTAAAAGATGAAGACATTGCTGGATGGTATGACGCTACAAATACTGGAAAATTGGCTGATTTTAGAAACGTCCTTGCACACACAAATGAGATTCAGCTAGCACTAAATGTCGAAGCTTTAGTCTATTCGTTTAACGATGCTAAGTATTTACTTCGCTATTTAAAGTTTATTCAAGGTGAGGGTTGGTTTCCTGTTTTTCTTGAGTATGAATTCAAGCTGCTAAATGATTGAAAAGCTACTTCAAGCAGTTTATAAGCTCCGAATACAAAAACAGCGCAAACTCCTGGAGTTCAACTACACTAAGTTCACCACAAGCAAAGTCGAGTTTTAGATACCCAGCTTTTTGTTTTTTACTAAGCGAGTTCATGAATGCAGATTCAGCTTCGCAAACCTTATTCAAAACCAATTGATACTCAGCACTTGATTTATGATTTTGAAAATCATCGATTAGTAGTTTTAGTATTTTATCCATAGACACCTCCAAGGTGTGTGTTTCTTAACTTAATAAAAAGTTTAAGTCAACTTATTAAGCAGAAATGTTAGTATTTTTTGCTGAAAAATGTTATTATGAATTGGAAACAATTCGATGGAAAGTATTGCTGTTTGGAGATATCTTTGGTAATACCAATACATCCCACAATGGAGGTTTTAAATGAGCGCACTTACAGAATTAATATCAGCAAAGAGATTGGAAAAGGGTTGGTCAAAGCGTGAACTTGCAAGTCAAACAACAAGATTTAAAAAGTCTGTCAGTCATTCGGAAATTCACCGCATCGAAAATGGCGAACGTGTGAACCCTTCTATCCCAATGCTTTTTTCAATTGCGAAAGCACTCGGTATACCATTAGACGATATGCTTGTTGCGGCAGGGTATTCTGATGATCAGAAAACTGCGTTACAAAAAGCATTCCCAAATCTCACTTCTCCGCAGCTAGATGCGACTCAAAAAATAGCAGATATATTAGCAAGAAATGATGACTTCTCGCAACAAGATGCAGAAGATGTTGTGAAATTCGTGGAGGCGTTGTTGAATGGCAAAAAGAAATAATATACCCGCAAAAGTTCGTAATGATTTTGTTACTAAGCAAGCATATTCATTGCTGAATACAATGGGGTTTATTTCTCTACCAATTAACCCCTTTGAAATAGTTGAATGTTTTGGATGGAAAGCATATACAGTTGAAGAAGCTGAAGCTTATGGTGTTAAGTGTCCTTTTAATCTTGATGAAGATAAGCCTGCAATAAATTTTTTGGTCCCTGCGACAGGAGATCGTTTTATTATATATTATGGAGAAAAGTATTCACCAAGACTCTACTGGTCAATGGCTCATGAAATTGGTCACATTATGTTGGAACACAAGTGTGAATTTCCATACAAACTAACAGATGACGAATATGCTGTTGCAGAAATCGAGGCCCATTTATTTGCTGCAGAACTTCTTGCTCCAACGAGAGTGGTCGCAAGCGACATGTTTCCGAAATCTATAAATGAAATTGCTTCGTTATGTAATATTTCACCTGATGCTGCAAGCAAAAAAACAGAGATGTTTACAGGCGCAAGGAAAATGAATGCAATTGGCATTATGACAAGAGAAGGAGAAGAACTTTACCGCAATATGTATAACTACCTACTTGACATATCCAACTATTGGAATGGGCGCTTAAAAGAAACTGATATCACTCTGCCGCCACAATATGAAGACTTTATCTTTTGCGATTATCTAGAGTATGTCAAAAATAGAATGAAGCGAGAGCACAAAGCGTTGTTTAACTTAATAGACAATTCGATTGCATTTTACGACAACGCAGATATGGTTTTATTTGTTGCAAACGACGAGGCAGCTCGCATAGATATTACGCAGAAAAATAGTATAATTGAGAGTTTGGCTAAATATGCGAACTCACCAATTAGAAATATCGTTGCAGTGCAATTCGTTGCATAGGTCACAAACAAAAGGAGGAAGAAATGGCAAAACTTACGATATCACAACTTGAAAACCATTTATTAAAGGCGGCAGATATTTTGCGTGGAAAAATGGATGCCAGTGAGTTTAAAGAATATATTTTCGGAATGCTTTTTCTTAAAAGACTTTCTGACAACTTTGAAGTTAGAAGAAATAAGCTAGAAGAAAAATATAGAAAAGAAGGGAATAGTGAGGAAGAGATTTCTGAGCTCCTTGACGACAAAACTTCTTATGGCAAAACATTTTTTATCCCTCGTGAATCTCGTTGGGACTGCGAAGACGACGGTGACGGTTTTAAGGGAATTAGGCATTTAAAAAGTGGCATTGCTGGGAAACTAAATAATGCCCTAAAGGAACTTGAAAAAAGCAACTCTCTTTTGGAAGGTGTTTTTAAAAACATAAATTTTAACAAGCAAGTTAAAAGCAAGCCAATATTGAACGACACAAAGCTCGCTCAACTAATACTACATTTTTCTAAATACAAGTTAACAAATGATAATTTTGTTTTTCCTGACTTATTGGGTGCTGCATACGAATATATGATTAAAAATTTTGCTGATAGTGCAGGGAAGAAGGGAGGGGAATTTTATACTCCTGCAACAGTTGTTCGTCTTATGGTCCGATTGATTAAACCAAAAGAAGGAATGAGCATATACGATCCAACAGTAGGATCGGCAGGTATGCTAATTCAAAGCAAGAACTTTGTTGAAGAGCAAGGTGGCGATACGACTAACTTGCAATTATATGGACAAGACTCTGACCCAACTGTTTGGGCAATTGCAAAAATGAACTTAATCATGCACGATGTTGCAAGTGGTAACATTGAACACGGTGACACGCTCGAAAACCCACATTGGAAAATAAACGACAACAAAGATGTTAAACAGTTTGACAGGGTTATAGCAAATCCTCCGTTTTCGATAAACTACACCAAAGACGAAAAAATGATGTGCCAAAACCGTTTTGTTTATGGTTGGGCTCCCCAAAAGAAAAAAGCAGACTTAATGTTCTTGCAGCACATGATTGCCTCTTGCAAAGAAAACGGAATGATAATAACAGTTATGCCGCACGGCGTATTGTTTAGAGGCGGCGAAGAAAAGAAAATTCGCCAAAAGATATTGCAAGACAAAGGCGATATTATGCAGGCGATTATATCCCTGCCGCCAAACTTGTTTTACGGCACATCTATACCGAGTTGTTTGCTTGTGCTAAATAAAAAGAAGCTTGCACAACTTAAAGGCAAGGTTATGATTATAAACGCCGACGCAGAATATGGCGAGGGCAAAAATCAAAACTTCTTGCGTCCTGAGGACGCAGAGAAAATCGTTAATGTTTTTGAAAACTTTACCGAGATACCAAAATATTCTAAAATCGTTTCTATAAGCGAAATCTTAGACGAAAAGACGCATGACACAAACCTTAATATTCGCCGTTATGTAGACAACACGCCTGACGAAGAACCACACAATGTAAAGGCACACTTAAACGGTGGAGTTCCTAACGACGAGATTACAACGCTTAATGGCTTGCTTAAAAAGTATGGCTTGACCGACGATTTGCTTTTTGACAAAGGTAAAGAATTTTCTACTTTCAAGAAAGAGTGCTCCGACAAAGCGGCGATTAAGGAATTTACAAGCGATCACAAACTTGTGCAAGACGCAAACAAAAAAATGCACGACAAGTTTGCAAAGTTTTGGGAAGAGTGCCGCACAGGCGTAAACCAAGTTGCTCAAAAGCAAGACATCGCAGAGTTTACAAAAACCTTTACCGAAGAACTTTCTAAAAAACTTGTGCCACTTGGCATATTAAATCACTACCAATGTATTGGTATTTTTGCAAACTGGTGGGAGCACAGTTACACCGTTAAAGAATACGAAGAAATAGAAAAAAGCGAAGACAACCGTGACATTAAAGTTTCGGTTAAGGAAATCATTGCAATTAAAAATGTGTTTAAAACAATTAAGGCTGAGAGTTTTGTTTCTGCCCTTGTAAGTGACGAAAAGATTGCCGCAGGACACTTTACCGAAGAACTTAAAAACCTTGCATTAAAGCGTGAGTCTTTGGAAGAAACTAACGCAAGTATTGCAAATGCTCTTGCCGCCGTTGAATATGAGGTTGAAACCGAAGATGACGAGGAAGAAGAAAAAGAACCAAAAGAACCAACAGCAAAAGAAATAAAAGCGTTCCTAAAAGCACAAAACACCGAAGAAGCAAAAGCAACGCTTGCCGACATTGTAAGATGGGACGAAATTGCAAAAACAATTAAGAAACGCCTAAAAGAACTTGAAACAGACCTTAGAGAAAAAGTTAAAGGCATAAGAGATAAACTCACAAAAGAAGAATGCGAAGAAATTATCATGCAAGTTCTGCTTGACGGTTTTGTTGAGGAGCTTAACAAATATCTCAATGCCGAAGTCGCAAAAACAATTAAAGCCGTGTGCAAACTTTGGGATAAGTATTTTGTTTCGGCAAAGCAATTATTATACGAGCGTAAAGCGGCGGAAGACAAACTAAATGACTTCCTTAAAAAGTTGGGGTACGCCAATGAGTAAATGGGAAAAAGCAACACTTAAAAAGTTAGGATACACCTACACAGGCCTAAGCGGAAAAACTGCCGCTGATTTTGGCGAGGGCTTGCCTTATGTTCCATACATGAATGTTTTCTCCAATGCAAAAATTGATCCTCAATATTTTGAGTTTGTAAATATCAAGCAGGGCGAAAAACAAAACCGCGTTAAAAACGGCGACGCATTGTTTACGACCTCCTCAGAAACTCCAAACGAGGTAGGTATGTCGTCTGTTTTAACGCAAGACTGTGGCGAACTATATCTCAACAGCTTTTGCTTTGGTTGGAGGCTGCACAATAGCGAAATGTTTGATAATACTTACTTGGCTTATTTGCTGCGTGGCAAAGATGTAAGATTGCAAATGTCTATTGCTGCACAAGGTTCTACGAGGTTCAATTTGTCAAAATGCAATTTTAACAAAGTAAGCGTGCATTATCCAACCGACACAAAGGAACAACGCAAAATCGCCGAAGCGCTTTCAACCGTTGATGAGGCGATTGACAAGACAAATGCAATAATTGACAAATACACCAATATCAAGCGTGGACTTATGCAGGACTTGCTCACACATGGCGAAGAAGTTGATTTTTCCATTATAGCAAAACCTGTAAAGGTAAAGCGGAAAATTACGGTTAGTGATGTTTGTATAAATATGGATTGTATCGAGAGTGGCACAGGACAAATTATTGCCGCCGCAGAGGATAACCTTACTAGCGACAAAACATCTTTTGCAAAAGGAGATGTTCTTTTTGGTAAACTGCGTCCATATCTGAGAAAATATTTGTATTGTTCTTTCGACGGTTTCTGCTCGTCGGAAATACTTGTTTTCCGTGCAAAGGAAGCAGTAATAAGAAGCCAATTTTTATATTATATTGTGTCATCTGAGAGTTTCGTTAATTATAATACTACCCAAACTTTTGGAACTCGTATGCCTCGAACAAGTTGGGATATTATAAAAAAATATAAAGCAAAGTTGCCCAAACTTGAAGAACAGGACGACATAATTGAAAAGATTTCAGCAACTGATATTCTTGCACAAACAGAACGCAGCTACCTTGCAAAATTACAAGCCATAAAAACTGGCTTAATGCAAGATTTACTTACAAACAAAGTGTCTGTTAAGGCATTATTAAAGGTGGAAGCAGTATGAGTGGAAGACCAAGCGAATTAAAATTTGTTGAGTTACCAACGATTGCGCATCTTAAAAGTTTAGGGTGGCAAATTTTGCAGTTGGACGAAACAACAAGAAATGACCCTGAGAGAACTGGGCGTGAAGACTTGCGGCAAGTTATTATGCCAAAGGAGTTGTTTGCGTCTATCAAGAGGTTAAACACATGGCTTACTGACGAGCAGGCAAAAGAAGTTATCGAGCAACTTACGAACTATGAGTTCCCTAAGAGCAATTTGCTTGGCAACAACAAGAGCATTTTTACAAAGTTGACCGAATTCACGATTTCTATGACCGAGGCTGACGGTGTTAGTAAAAATGTTTCACTTATAGACTTCTCTGAGGCTGACAACTTTGATATTAAAAACCCAAAGAACAGTTTTGTTGCCGTAACGCAATTCAAAGTGCAAATACCAAATACTGAGCAGCACATTATCCCTGATATTGTTTTGTTTGTTAATGGTTTACCGCTTGTTGTTGTGGAATGTAAAGCACCTGACATCGAAGCACCAATTACACAAGGTATTGAGCAACTGCTTAGATACCAAAATCGTCGTAGCGAAGATGTTTTTGAGGGTGTGCCTGAGCTGTTCTTTTATAATCAACTCGTTGTTACAACAAGTGGGCGTGACGCAAAGTATTCGACCATAACAGGAAGCGCTCCGCACTTTTTGGAATGGAAAGATCCTTACCCATTCGCAACAAATGACAAGAGAGTTACGCCTGACGGTGGTGCGGCAACAACACATAATATGCTTATTGCAGGAATGTTGGAGCCAAGCCACTTGCTTGATCTTGTTCAAAACTTTACTGTGTTTTTAACAATCGACGAGGGTTATGAGGTTAAAATTGCACCTCGTTATATGCAATATCGTGGAGCGAACATTATTATCGAAAAGTTGCGAGGCAACAAAAAATATCAAGCCAAAGGAACAGTTTGGCACACGCAAGGCACAGGCAAGAGTTTGACCATGATTTTTGTTATTAGAAAAATGCAAAACTCTACTGACTTGAACCATTATAAAATTGTTTTAATTGTTGACAGGACTGACCTGCAAAAACAACTTAAAGAAACCTCAAAGGCGAACAAACATAGAATTGAAACAATCGAAAGCATAAAAGATGTAACAAAGACTGATAGCAAACTAAGAAGCCAAGATAGCGATGTTGTTATTGCAATGATACACAAGTTCGGAACACGAGGCGACAAAGAAAAACCTTTTGGCGAACTTAATAATTCTAAAAACATTTTACTTATGATTGACGAGGCACACAGGAGCGAATACTCTGCACTTGCTGCAAATATGTGGGCAGGACTTCCAAACGCAACACGCATCGCATTTACTGGCACACCTATAAGCAAAACAACTGAGGCGTTTGGCGGATATTTGGACTCTTACACAATGGCTCGTGCAGTTGAGGACGGCATTGTTGTTGACATTGTTTATGAGGGCAAAGCAACTCAAACAAAAGTGACAAGTGCTGACGAATTAAATCAAGGGTTCTTTGATGTGTTTGGATATGCCGACACTGACGAGCAGCAGAAGATTATTAACCGCTATACTGTTCGAGGTTACTTAGAGGCAGAAGAACATATAAGACGCAAGGCGTGCGATATGCTTGACCATTATATTTCAACAATCTTTGCAAACGGTTTTAAGGCACAAGTTGTTGGAGCGTCCAAGTATGCTGCACACAAATATAAAGAGATTATTGAGGAACTGCTGCCACAAAAGATTGCGGCCTTAAAGCAAGACAACCCTTTGAATATTGACATTGCTAAACTTGAAAGAATGAAAGTTGCTTGCATTATCTCGGCAGACGCAAACGACAAACCTGAGTTCAGGCAATACACTCAACAAAACAATGACAAAATAATTGACGGCTTTAAAGCACCGTTTGGAAAAACTGGCAAACTTGGTGGCGACGGCGATTATGGAATCATTTGCGTGACTGCAATGCTTTTAACTGGGTTTGACGCACCTATTGAGCAAGTAATGTATTTAGACAAGATTATAACTGGACATAACTTATTGCAGGCAATTGCTCGTGTAAATCGCACGGCAAAGCAAAAGACCTGTGGTTATTTAATTGATTATGTTGGCGTTACAAATCACTTATCAAAAGCACTCGCAGAGTATAATAACCCTGATATAACTGACATAACGCTTGACGAAATTATTAGTTCTCTTTCCGACAAGGCTAAATATGTTGAGGCGTTAAACAAAGCATATAACGAATTGCAACAGTTTTTTGCAGACAAGTTGCGAAATTTAAAATATAGCAGCGATGTTGACGCAAGAAAGATTATTGAGGAACTCATTGCAGACGACGAGCTGTATAACGACTTTATGAACAAGTTCGGCTATTTATCAAGAATGTATGACCGAGTGCTGCCAAACCCTGAGGCATTAAAATATATAAACGATTATAAGCGCCTTGCTGCAATTAAGGAAGCCGTTAATAATGTCCGTAACGGGACTGAGAATTTTACAAGCCGTGACACAAGTGATAAGGTTCGTGCTATTATTGAGGAGTATTTGCAAGTTGACGGCATAAACCAAGAGATTGCACCTCTTTCAATTTTGTCGCCTGACTTTTTGGACGACGCAAAACGCAAGAACAAATCTGACAAAATGATTTGCAAAGAAATTGAGTTTAAGGTTCGCCAATTTATAAACATCAACTTGCCAAAAGACCCTGAACTATATCAAAGATTGAGCGAAAAGTTAGAGGAAGTTTTAGCGGCATTTAAAAACAATTGGGAGCAGTTGCGTATTGACCTTGAAGAAATTCGCCAAGAAGTTATTGACGGAAGAACAAAAGAAGAAAATTATGGACTTGACCCTGTTAAAGAAAAACCTTTCCTTGCTTTGCTCAAAACAGAAATATTCGGCAGCAATGCAACTTTTGAAAGTCTAACCGAAGACCAACTTAAAACGCTTACTGATTTAGCGACTGATATTTTATCTCGTTTAAAAACTGACGCAGCAAAAGTTGGCTTTTGGCAAGACGAGGCGTTAAAGGCTGACCTTAGAACGCATATAATAAATCAAATTATTACGCAGAAAATAAAGCAACTCAATAGCAGCATTTTCCAAAATCGTAAGGCTATTGCACAAAAGATTATTGAACTCGGTGCAATTCATTTTGGAGGTGCAGCAGCATGAAAAAAGAAACAGTTTACGAGGTAGTTCGTTCTAATCGCAAGACAATAGCCCTTGTCGTTGATAGCAACGCAACACTTGTTGTGCGTGCTCCATTTTCCGTTAGTGATTGCGAAATAAAGGCAGTAGTTGATAAAAAGCAATTTTGGATAAACGAAAAAAGAAAGCAAGTTGAAGTCTTTGGCATACACCACCCAAAAGTAGAAATGAAAAACGGTGCTGCTGTTATGTATTTAGGTAACTCTTATACAATAACAAAGGAAGCAGTAAACACATTCAAAGTGTTAGAGCCATTTATTCATGCTCCTAAAAACGCAACAGTTGAAACATTTGTAAATTGGCTTAAAGAAGAAGCATTGACGATTATAACTGACAGAGTAAGCAAATATGCCACTTTAATGGGTGTTGAGTATTCAAAAATAAACTTGACTGACGCTCGTGCTCGTTGGGGCTCTTGCTCAACAAAGAATGCTCTTAATTTTGCATGGCGACTTATTATGTGTCCTGTAAGTGTGATTGACTATGTTGTGGTTCACGAACTAAGCCACACGATATATAAGAGCCATAGCCCATTGTTTTGGGCAAGAGTAAAAACTATCCTGCCTGATTATCTAGAAAGCCAAGAGTGGTTAAAAGTAAATAGAAAACTAATGGAAATTATATAATGCTATACATAAAAGCATGTTAGAATTTAGGCGAGGCGAAGGTCTCGCTTAATTTTTATATAGAAGGTGGTTGCAGAGAGAATAAATAATGTATCCGAAATGATGGTATGTTTTGCTCTCCTTTTTTTGATTTGAAAAACAAATTAAAAATAAAAAGGAGAAACAAATATGAAATTTAATGATTTTAAAAGATTAAAACAATTGCAAAACATA
>Ga0131853_10011475_pt1 | contig 16221 bp, 22 predicted proteins | sample TergutLab28metaG_FD_92764 | JGI IMG/M metagenome (GOLD analysis project Ga0131853, IMG submission 92764) | Labiotermes labralis P1 segment gut microbial communities from Petit-Saut dam, French Guiana - Lab288 P1 (version 2) (version 2) | ecosystem: Host-associated > Arthropoda: Insects >...
ATAATAGACAAATAACCTTAGCCCCTTGGGCAGGTCAAAATCTGGGGCACCCGCTGTTACAGCACGGACAGAATTTAGACACACGTTTTAATATTATGGTTCATGGTTATGGTAGACGTTCAACAGTGCATTTCTTCACTGGACCAAAACCAGAAAGAATTATTTGGGGATTACATTCTCCACCACAATAGGAGGAATTCTATGAAAGTTTTATATATGATACAATTCTTCATTTTGGCGGCGGTAATTGCCCAAGCAATTTTCAATACCACTTGGAGGAGAAATCACGAAGAAAGTATTGTTCGACAGAACATTTCTTTCGCCCTTAATGCCTCTTCCGATGCTGCTACTGAGTTTATGTTGTGGGAATCAGACACTACTCCATTTGGCAACATTATAATTGACCCAAATGTGGTATGGGATATTTATATTCACACTTTTTTGGAAAGCATAGGGTTGAATTCCGAACAAAATAGAAGAGATATTCAATCATTTTTCCCTTTAGCTATGGTTGTGGTTAACGACGGTTATTTTATGCGGTTAGCTACGCAATCAGAATTACCACAGTATACGGTTACAACCATAGCTAACGGCCCTATTGTCGACCAAAGACCGTTGTACAACACATTGGTAGTTCCCAATCTACTATCGGAGCAGTGGAACTACAGATTTACTCAAAAAATACCATTTGCCAGAGTGACAACTACGGGAACCCCGGTGTATGGACATGACCCTACATTTTCTGACTACATTATTGTCAATGGGCAGATCCCTGCAGGTACGGTCATCGCCGATACGATGACTGGTACCAATATTATCACCTACAATCCGTCTGCTCCACAGGGTAATAGGTTTTCGCGGAGTTTTATAGATGGAACAAGTGCTACCCCTTTAAGAGGTGGAGCACATTTCCCCCCGTACATCGCACGAGAACTTTTACGTGCAATGGATTATTCAATGACATGGAATGCTCCCATGACTTCTCAGTTTAGGACAGCTGGGGGATTTTCTATACCTCAGGAGATTGTTGAGGACTTTACTTCGGAGTCCGTTACGTTCATTGGTCCCATGGTTATTGTTATCTTAGACGGTTTTGACTGGATTGGTAGCAGTGAAATGTCCTTCTGGTCGATTTCTAATACACAGATAGTCGATGCCCCACAAGTGTTCATCTACAATAGGCCAGGTGTGGGTATGGTTTACAGTTTATGCGACCCAAGATTACCTCACGGAGGCAGACCTCACATGATGCCGCAAGGTTTAGCTGAGAATTGGAGTGTTGTTCCTTTGATCCAGATATTCTCTACACAAGAAGCGGCAGCAGCGATAGGGGCTTACCCAGATTTGCAAGTTATTCAATGGTGTTTTTAGGAGGTGGATTAGATGCGAGGTTTGCTGTCATTCATCATCATGGTGGCGACGCTAATATTTGCAATCTTTTTTATAACCACTTCCAATTATGTCAATCGACGTATGCCTGAAGTGGAAATCATTATCACAGAAGCTATACAAGGATTCCTTGATACAGTCACAGATAGAGGAAGAATCACTCAGGCAGATTACGACCGACTACAACAGAGGTTGTCTGCTACTGGTGGAACTTTCGAGATCGAAATTCAAGTACAAAGACTTACTACTATATCAAGTAACAGTCCTCTCGCAGAAGAACCCGAAGGCATGGCAAATCCGGGTTCTTTTTTCGTTACCAGACAGTTTCGCCCTATCCATTTCTTCAGTACCCAGGCAGGTACATTTCAAGGGGTGGATGTTGCATTACGACGTTTTGACAATGTGTCGATTCAATTGCATCAACTTACGCAGTTTGATTACCAGGTTATGTTAGCCAGACAACAAGGACAAACGCGTCCTATGCGTGTGTGGACTTTTGCGAGAGCTGTAAGAAATAATGGTAACTTGCATGTGGGGAATGAAACTATGCCCTTGATACCTGACAATTATGTAAGTCAATGAGAAAGGAGAAAGTCAAGGGATGAAAAAACTATTATTTCTTTTATTACCTTTGTTATTTCTGGCGGCATGTTCCAGCCAGGAAGATGAATTTGTTTATACAGATTATACGCTTCGAGCGAGACAGCATTTGGAAACTATAGAGAGACGGCGTGAGGAAATTTACGAGGGTGGTATCACACCTTTCCGCTACCTTCCTCATTTTAGTGATGTTCAATCTCTAGAGATTGAAGTGTATCTTGGAAATGGGAGAACAGGAAGACGAAATGCTACATTCGTGCATCCTACTCGTCTAGGCAATTATCATTTCATGATTCCTTTAACAGAGAGGAACCAAAGTTTTTTCAATGATTTGGGTTTTGAAGTTCAAATTAGTGTCGACGGACGTAATGCACGATTGACTCGAGGGCATACGTTTTTGGACTTCTCCGATCAATCCTCAACAATATTCCGAAATTATATAGCGGTGGCTCAATTGGTGGACTCACCTGTATATGTAAATTCGACTCTGTATATACCCGCCGAGATGTTTTTTAAGGCGATTGACGTGCGCACCTCTTTCGAAGATGGAGTTTTAGTCGCGCATCTTCACGACCAACCTTTGGTTGAAGAAGATATATGGTAAAAACTTATTTCAAAAGGAGAACGACATATGCAAAACTTGACGAATCAAATAGCTATCCCAGAACCTGATTGGTATAAAAAACACTGTGAAGATTCATGGGACGATACACCGTGGGAGCAGTCTGAACAATATAAGCAAGCGTTAGCGGATCACATAGCTTCAACTCCAGAGCCTGTTGAGGAAGTAGCAAAAGAATCAGTTCCATCGGATGATAACTACGAAGATACTCCTGAGGAGGAAATCCCCTCTACACCGGCAATAAGTGTGGACGATGGGGATGTAATGGTTGAAATCCCTATGCACCGTATAAGGCATTTGGTCGAGCGTGACGAAGTGGTTACAGTTAAAGTACATGGTAAACCGATTTTAATCAATAAAGCAACACTTTGTGAGATGGCAGGTGGTGTTCCGTTCGAGCGAATTAACTTACATTCAGTTCGAGAATCATTGGAAGAAAACATTTCATTACCAGAAGTTGAAGAGTTACGCAAAGCACAGACCCGCTCTGTGTCTTTGGGCACAGAATACCACCTCGATGAAGGAATACCTATCTTAGACACCAATCAATTCAAAGTTAAAACACCTTCCTTGGCAACAAAATTGAAAGTAGAGATTGCCGACCAAGATTTTGATTTGGAAGGCTTTGCCTTACTCAATGGTGTGAAACCGGAATTTAAGGATGTCGCAAAAGGGTTAGAGCGTGTGGTTAAAACCCCTGTTGCTGCTCACATTTTAAATTTAATACAGGAACAAGACCCTAAACAAGAAATGGCTTTCTACGCTATGTTGTTTGACCGTCTTGATTCAGATGCAAATACCTTCTCTCTTGCTTTAGGCATGATGAGACATTTAATGCAATATGCACTAAATGTTGATTCTCTCCAGTTGAGAAGCATTTTAACGGAAGAGTTTGTTAACAAGGGAGGGGCCAGCGATGAATGATATAGATAAGTTGTCACAACAACTAAAAACTGAGTTCAGTGCCGAGAATCCTGACCCTACAGAGGTGTACAGACACGATGAAGTCACAGAAGTGCCTACAGGAGTTACACCTGTTGAGAGCACCAAAGGAATGAAATCAATTTCGCTATTCGACCAAGAAACCGCTACTTCTTCTGCCGTTGGTATGGATTATCGTTCTGTATCACAGGAACTATTAAAACCCCTTCATCGCGCAATAATGAAGGCTGGCATGTCCTCTATTGCGAAAGATGCTATGGGTGATTTCTTAAACGCATTTCCTGTGGACCCGGGCTGGATACGCGAAGAACTTTTGGAAACCGGAAAATATTTTTATGTGCTCAAAAACCAATCCCGCGAGGCTCAAATTTATAATATCGTAAGGCAAGCCTGTGAAAATACAGAAGACGATATTATAACAATCCCCGCCGTTTCTCCTGTGACACTTGTTATCGACGAGCCAGGAGTAAAAATGGAGTTAGAGACTCATGCTTTAACTTTCACGCTTAAAGAACTGAAGTATATCAAGTTCGCTTTCATCAAAAAGATGGAGTTTCGCTACAATGACGAAGCGAGTGATCCTTATTTGGAAGCGTGTTATGTTATTACGATCGACAGGTCTAAGCTTGAGGCGGCTCCCTTTGTGACAGACGGGGAGTAAAATGTCAGCTTCCTTAGCCCCACAAAGGAGGTGTAATTGTGGCAGTATTAACAGGTGCCCTAGTGGCGGGAAAATTATTGGTAGGAAAGAAAGTTGCAGGAGGTGCCGTCCTAGGTGGCGCTGCATTGAAAGGTGGTGCGGCGGCTAAGGGTGGAGTCGCTGCGAAAGCCGGGGGAACAGCCTTAGTAGGTGGAAGTCTTTTGAATGGGGCAGGCTCTGTTATCAGTGCTGGCGCAAATGTTGCCAGTGGAGGTATAAGTGCTGCAGCTTCTGTAGCTAAGTTTGGCTTGAAAGCAGCAACTGTCTGTGTTGGCTTAATTGGCGGCGCTATCAAGTGCGGAATGTGGTTGAACGAGAAAAGGAAAGCTAAGAAAAAAGCGAAAAAAGAGGAGAAGGAAAAAGAAGAGTTGATGCGTAAAGGTGTAGTACCTAATTACGCTCACCAATCTCATTACGGACCTCCTAATCCTAACGCTAAGCAACAAGGAAAGCCTTCTCCCGATTCCTCTTCAAAGTCCAATAATTCGCCTAACGCGCCTGCTCAAACAACTAAAGGTAACGATGGTTCCCCCGGTCTTTCTACTGTTTTCGATAAAAGAAGTACAGAAGAAAGACGACAAGCAGGCGGCTATGTGGAAGGCGACAAACAAATTCCTGAATCAAAACCTTTAACAACGGAAACAGACAAAACCAAAAAAACCACGACACAGGAAACATACGATAGTCTTGTGAAAAAGCCAGCAGAACCTGTGGATAAACCGCAAGGCAAACCTGCCCCTTCTCCAGAAGGAAAGATAGTTCCGGCTGTATCTTCTCCACAGACCTCATATAAAGGTCTTAGCTCTACGTCGAACCAAAGCTTAAACCATGATATGGACGCAGTCAAAGCAGAAGTCGCTGCAGACAAGCAAGCTCAAGATGACAAAACTTATCAACACCACAAACAAGCTTTGGTTGATAAGTGTGACAATGACTTGCGGAGAATCAAAGGGGAGTATCAGACTCAAAAGGCGTCTTACAAGAAATCTCAAACGGGGTTACGAAGTTATTTACCTGGCTCCGGAAAAATTGCTGAAGCAGGGATGGAGTCTTTAGCAAAGCAATTTGAAGCAAGGAAAAAGAAATTGGAAACAGATATAGCCGAGTTAGATAAAAAGTACGGCAAAGCTTAAGCCTGGTGGGAGATATCTCCTTCCAGGCTTTTTTATATAGGAGGTATCATCATGACAGGTAACACTCACAGAAGGGTGGCCCTCGTGACAACTGCGGCGATTGCTGCCACAACGATGGCGATAACGCTGGAACCTATGACTGTTATGCATCCTCAAATTCCCGCTTTTATACCTTTGTTATGGATACCATTATCCATACCGGGCGGATATTCTCCTGATTTAGACGAACCCCAAGCCAAAGCAAGTCGTTGGTTTAGACGTTTATATCTCTTTACAACACCCCTTCTTGCAATCTTGCTTCTGGTGGCGCTCTTCCGAAATATGCATTCCATCGTGATAATCGGGGCTCTTGGAACTTTGGTTCTAACAACAGCCATACGTTTTTTAGCTGTGTATACACAGCACAGAAGAGAGACACATTCTATGTTTTTCTTGATGATTCTTGTAGCAACCTCTTACGCTTTGGCATGGTCGCTGTTAACGATACATCCATGGCTAACTTTGATTGCTTGGAATCTTGGAATCGGTTTTACGATTGGAGCGTTCACACATCTCCTAGTAGATAGCTTTAATATCAAACCTGGTCATTGGATGTATCCAATAGAGCATCTGACGAGGAACAAAAAAACAGGTAGGCTAAGATTCTATATTCCAACGCTTTTTAAAATTCGGACAGGTGGCCCTGAAGAACAAGTATTTAATAAGGTGTATCCGGTGCTTGTTGGAATTATATGTTTAGCCGTTGTCGGTATACACCACTTATTTTAGGAGGAGAAGCAAGTGTACGCGAAAAATGTTTCTTATAGCTTAGAACTCCTCCAGTCAATTTTTATAGCTGATAAAGAACTCTTCAACAGTATAAATATTCCCGGTTGTTATGTGCTTACCAACAAACAAAATGGAAAAGCGTATGTAGGTCAATCAGAAGAAGTGGCTGCTCGGGCAAGAAAACACACTATGAGATCGGGATACCATGATGTCACAAAAGATTTGAGATCGGGACACCCATTTCACGTAGATATTTTCTTTTTCGAAGAGGGATTGTGGCGCAACTTGGATGAGATGGAGAGATATTATATCGACCTTTTTGACACCTATAACAACGGTTACAACAAGACAGGGGGTAATGGGTAGTGAAGAAAAATTTAATCATTCTCTTAATAGCTACGGCTGTTATAGTCATTGCTGTTCACGTTGGAATTCGTGTGTTTTCCGTAGCTATGGTTGAACCCGGTCTTTCGGAGGAAACTCTCGCAGAGTTACAGGAGTGGTATTACCACAATGAGCATGTGTTCTATGCAGAGATGCCTGTGTTAGGCGGCACTGGCAGAGACCGTATAGTATGTATGGAGACGAGTCGACGATATGATGTTATTTTACATCGGTATGAACTAGGAAGATATTCTTTTGAGCAAAAAGTAAATTACCTATTAACACAGGTTTTCCCTTATTCTATACACATGATAGCCAACCGTGGTTTGATGAGGGCCAACTTAGCTTTCAATTCGACGTATGACATCTTAGTCGTTCCTTCGGACTACACATCCATCGTCTTCATAGCACGCGCCGAAGAAGAGAGTTATAGCGTATTTCCGGTGCGCGCATTTAACACTCGTATCGTGGACATGAGGGCGAACGAGGAAGAGAAAGTATATTTCTTTTTAAGCTCTCATACTGAAATGGACACATGGGCAGATCTCAAGGAAAGGATGGGGCAAGAATGACAGTAAAAAGAATTATACTCAGCTGTATCTGTTTCCTGTTTGCTTTCTGTCTTGTTTTTGCAACAGTGTATGCTGCAACAAATTTAGTTGAACGAGGTATGAGTGTGGAGGAAGAAATATTAGGTTCAGCTATTCCTGCAGCTCTGACACCATTTTCTGCTAATGATGTGGCTATGATGATGAGAATGAATATTAATCGTGAAAACAACGTTAATGTTCCTGCACATCAAAGAGCATTCCAAGTTAGATTGCCTTCGGGTGCTGAACATGTTCAGACTGAGTTTAACAATCAACCCGGCGCAAGAGAGGTTCCTATTATAGATATTCCCAACATCGCTCACGGTAATAAGAATGATAACTTTGTTGGGACCCTGTACATCCCATCCCTGGGGATATTAGATTCACTTTTCTGGACGGGAGATGATTTCTATCTGCGACGTAATTTTCGCGGACAGAGTTCCCAGGCGGGTGAGTTGTATATCGACGGGAGACTAACCAACAATCTTCTTGCACCTGATTTGCTTATCAACGGACACAATATGAACAACGGTACAAAGTTTGGAAGACTCAGACGAGTGTTAGATCACGACCATTCTTCTCCAATGCACATGTTTATAAAAGAATACCCCAGTGGCAGAATATTCGTTTATGAAATATTCGCAGCTCAAATTGTGCATGCATCAGCTACAGGTGTACATTTGCATTTCAGTAGTGATTTCGCCCGCAATTTTTACTACAGAGAATGGTGGCGAAACTCTTTAATTTCTACGACAGAGCCTGATTTCAACAATCCTATTGTGACTTTGAATACTTGTGACAGCACAATTAACGGTGGGCATTTATTGGTCTTCGCAGTCATGATTATGTGGGTATAGCGTGAATCGGATTTCACAATCACTCCCCCTTCTTTGTACAGAGGGAGGGTGATGGTATGTCTGCAATAGATAATTTATCACGTATGTGGGTAAAGGCTGTTATCAAAACGTATCCTGTGAAAAAAATTGATATGTCCTTGCAAAGAGTGTTTGGCTTAGAGGGTAAGTGTGTGATTTATACTACACGTGATTCTGTAAAGCTAACATATCTTATGGTGCTTAGGGATGAAACCGGCGAGTTGCTTCTTTCAAATAATGACCCTTTCATACAAGAGCAATTACAAGAGAATCTCTTTAATGTGGAATCAATTATCAAAGATGTTATACATCGTATTGCTTTGCGGGAATATCTCTTGCAACAAGTGGAGAAAGAGTTGGCAAATGTCATCCTACCTCTAACTGTTGACGTGAAATCCCGTGTACTTTTCCACATCACTGCTACATCTATTGAGCAGTTCCGTGTCGATTTAAAACAAGAAAAGGTTTTGGATATCCGGTATTTAGGAAAGCTGTCGCCGGAGAGATTACGTGCAATTGACATCCTTCGTCAAATTGGTTTGACCGTTTGGGTTGGGGGGGAGAGTTCTTTGCTTTTGGAAAAACCAGATGGTTACAACGAGTAGATACGTATACATTATTGTTTCAAGGGAGTGTTTTAAATGAATTTGAGCAGTAGATTAATTCCTTTCAAGGATTTTTACGACAAAGTTTTCAGCGAGCAATTTCCTTACACATGGGAATTCTTCAGTGATGAAAATGGGTTTATAGTAAGGCGTTTAGAAAGAAAAGGGTCTAACAAGGGAGTGTTTTATGGTGCTGTTCTACGTCATAACGCACCGGCTTTTCTGATAGACAGCAGAGTGGAGCATTTCATCAATGAATTGTTGGTTCAGAAAAACGCTAATCTTTCCGAAATATTCCAAACAATTTTTATGTCCACGAACAAGAGCAAGGTGTTTTGCGAAACATTAGCCGACATTATCGACTTGGGCAACAGGGCGAATCTGGGTTGGTATCACCATGACAGCCTATCTGGCCACTTATATTATCGTACCGATAAGGGGGCCATCCAAGTTGTTAGCCAAGTCCAAAAAGGCGACCCCTCAATGCGCATTGTTATATACGCAAAACCCTACCCTGGGATGAAAGAATTATTCGCAAAGCAAGGGTTCGATGTTGTATTTTCTACTTAGGAGGTATTCATGACCTATCACGAAATCGAAAAATTAAGAAGTAAAATAAAAGGGTTGGAGACGGCTAAACGACTTCTCCAACTTTTTTTCGTAATAGTACCCGTTATACTGCTTCTTGCCGCCAATCTTCCATCATCTATATTCTCCTTGGCTGTACTCCTTACCATTCTTCTGATGATACGTAAACAGATTGTTAGAGACAGTGAGGAGTTGTTCAGTCTTTTTGCGCAAGAAATTATTTGGACTGTGAAAAGGAATAAAGATGTTTGGTATCTCTTGTGTAAAAATGTCTCTGTGCAAGGAGACGTTCGTCTGGATGCTGAAACAGCAAAAATGATTTTCACAAAAATGAGTGCCTTCTCTGAATCTACATTGAGGGATGCATTGTTTTTCTTTGACCAAATCCATCTTCGTATTGAAGAAGACTCCTTATCCATTTCCTTTGTAACGAGGACAATAACAGAGCGAATTGTAGGTGAAAGTTAAGATGGTACGACTAAATATTAGGGTAGAAGAGCAAGTGTCTCTGTCAAAATTACAAAGAGAAAAATTAGTCGAAGCCGGTTTAGTTGACTCACATATTTGTACGACCACACGGAAAGAGTCTTACGAGGAATTAATTAAGTATTTCTTGTTGATACACAATCGGCTTGGTCTACAAGGCGGAAACAAAGGAAACTTGGGTTCCAAAGAAGTAATTAATATTCTTGCTTTACTATCTCAAACTTACCTTATTAAGTTCCACTCTATCTCTAGAACAATGGTGAAATACAAGTTCTTACAGGAGAAAGTAAATGAAGTTTTAACTTCTTTGGAAAAAGGCTTCTACGATAACATTGCGAAAAGAGTGAGAACGAATTGGGGAAAAATACAGGACGTGGACGAGATTTTTACAAAAGGCTCATTGCAAGTGCAGGGTAAGATTTCGATAGCCGTTCATGTAGCAGATGAGAAAGGTGAATCTGTTATTGCGATGTCTCAAGGACACGTTGTGTTGAAGGACTTTCTTCATTCAATAGAGCAACTAATTTCTGAGTACGAACAGCAGAAGGCTATTGTTTCTGACTTAGATTTTGAATTGCACGATATCATACACGAAATCGAGTTCTTTGAAGATGAAAAAAGTCCGGAGAAGGACGAGATAAAAAGAAATCGGCGGGCACGACGCAAAGCAAAGGACAGAATGGAACTGTTAGAGCCGTTGTATGTGTGGTACACGGAGAACGGCTCCATCAACAAAGCAGAAGAAATACTTTCTAGCATTGCAACTACGGAATGCTATCATCGTACAAGAGAATATTCTTATAAATCATCTTCTTACAAAGGTAAAGGAGTTATAACTCATAGTATAGTGTAAGTGTTGTAAGAAGGGCGATAGTGCTTATCAGATTATATAACTGTTTCCCCTTCCTTTTGTGAGAGGAGGAGTGACCCGAGCTACGTACTGTACATACCTTTGCTTCAAATATACGCTTAGGACAGTGTAGTTTCTTTGGAATAACCCTCAGAAAATAAATTTCAAAAGGAGAGACACACATGAAAGCAGTTTATTTTGAAGCAACGGCTGATAGCAAAGGTCGTCTCGAGGTACCCAAGAAGTATAAAGGTTGGTTCGATGAGCCAGTTACTATGCGGTTCGATGAAGTCGCTGAGATTTTGCATGTTACAAAAGACTTCGATGGCGAACAATTGGATGACCGTCGCCGCATCACTTTAGGTATGTTTAAAAACACGACTGTTGTTGTGCAAGAAGAAAAGGGAGCACTTCAAATCAAAAAGAAAACTGGGAGGTACTAAAATGCATCATTACCACGGCAACGTTATGGTAGGGACTTATCAAGAAAATAAAGGCGACAAGTCTAAGCCCTGCATCATCATTAATGAGGAACACGTTATTGATGTCAAAACAGGACAGGTTCCTAAAGAGGTGTGGAATTATCAAAAGCTCATGTCTCAAGGCGTGTTGCCCATCTACATTTATGACGATTCCCCTGAAGCAATGGCTTCAAATGGAATGCCCCCCAGCACCACATTTACAAGCAAAGCCTGACGATAGGCAGGAAAATACTGAAGGAGGAAGGTGTAACTTGCACCTTCCTTTTTTATTTACAAAAAATTATAAGCGGCAAGCACACAGGAGGTACTCATGCTTTATTTTTATCTTGATTTAGACAACGGTGATACTTGTGTATTCAAAGGAGACCGTGTTCCCACCCTTGGTGAAGCTAAAGAATTTTTCAAAGAGACGGTACAGTATAAAGAGGACCCACGAGAGGTTGTTTATGCAGGAGAAGTTAGCTTTGAGCAAGCACAGGGGCTATGGGATTTAGAAGCTTTAGAAGCTCTTGGAGATGATTGGTTATTTTTCGAGGGAGGAAATGTGTAATGCAAATTATTCTAAGTGCAGAAGAGAAGAAAGTGGTTGGCTTTTTAATAGAAGTCGGCAAGAAAAACATTGTTACGTTGTCAGACGGTTCCAAGATTACCTACACACCAGAAAAAGATAAATCTTCACTTCGTGTGGATTACCCAGATGGGGTTCATAGTAGTCATGGTGGCCCTACAAAAGCGTTGCTGAAATATTTGGGGTTGGAAAAATCTGATTCCGACGAGTGGTAAACGCAGAGTGACGCCGCCAAATTGGCGGCGGTAATGCGGGGAGTGAGTCACAACCCTCACTATTAAAAGTCTTTTGGGTAAGGAGTGGTAGAGATGGTTTATTTAGTACAATACAAAGATTTAGGTAAGGTACCGGCTAAGATTAAGATTATGTGTTTAGAACCAAGAGATGATGAGAAATTTGAAGCATTTCCTCTCTTAACACTAAGCCCTTTTGTCAAAGCGCTTGTAAGACAACGACGAACGAAACAAGCCGTGACGGAGTTGTCGCGATATGCTAGGTCATCGGAAGTGAATAAGGACATCCTCAAAAAATTGAAAAAGAAAGACGAGGATATTGTCTTGGTCTCTTGGGAGTGTATGTCCTCACCAACCACAAAACTGAGAGGGGATTTACTTGAAAAATGGAAAGTTCCTTACTCAATTATTGCGTAAATAAAGCGATTGAGGGATGAAAATAAAATGAAAGTCGAATCGCACAGAATGACCACTATTGAACCTAGAGACCCTGCTGACTTGTGTGATGACGTTTTACGTAACATCGGCAGCACAGTTCTACTTTAAGCTAATACAAATCGCAGTGGAGACAAAACTCCGCGTACAAATTCGAGTTATGTGCTTAATAACATAGCTTAACTATTCCAGCCCTAGGAGGGACGCGCATATGAAAAAGCAAGAAATAATGTCTGCACTGAGTCCGTGCTGTTGTCAAAAATTAAAAGAAATTTGGAACACAATATTGGACGCTCTTCTTCAGACAAACGAATCATCACCAAGAATCATTATGCACATGATGTATAAGATGGTTTCCTTTCGCTCCTTTATTGACAACGAAAACCATGTGCAATCTGTTGTACGAAAATTCTGCCAGGAAAATCAAAAGGTGTTTAAGCAGATATGTGCGACGAGTGGGGTTGCATTTATCGAGGACGAATTTACGCAACCTCGTGAGGTATTTGTATTGTTAAGAGATTTGCTTAAAGGATATCATCAGCGGCCGTACTATAACCTAATACGCGCTGTGTGTAAAAAGAGAAGCTCCAGCTCTGTGTATATACTAGATGAAATGTTGGCTGCGGGCTTTCATTACCAGCCACAACAAATAGCCAACAATCTATCCATTGCGAGGAATACCGTAACTTTTTATTTAAGTGAGTTCTATGAGCAATTCGGACTATTTCCCATTTCAGAAGAAGACTTGATGATTATTGCTGATAAAAGGCTTTCTCGCCGTTGTATACAGAATTGCTATGTAATGAACAAATATCCTTTAGTGCCGGTTACCGAAGACAAAGCTGTATTACCTGAGGACACCTTAGATGCTCTTCTTTGTGTTGGTGGGCCAAAAACCCTAGCTGGATAATCTACTAAGATTTAAAGGAGGTCTCTTGTGAATCGAGATACGATACGAGAATGGTACGATGATTTTAAAACATATTTTCACATTACCGCTGCTATAGCTGTATTAGCCATTATTTACTTTATACTTACATTCAACTGGGGCTCTACGGAGAGGTCTCCTTTAAATCCTGTGCGATCCATACCTAGTGTTTTCTATCAAGGAAGCCAACATAATCTTGCAGGTATAGTGAACAACATCGACCTTCTCGAAGGTAGGGTCTTACGAATTCAGTTAGGAAGACATGTAGAGGAAACCTTATTGACGATAACACCCGACGGCAATATTACTTCTGTTGAAGTAATATTAGAAGATAATCGTATGGTGTTGGAAATGACATTATCAACTTCAGTCTTCTGGTCAACGCCCGTCTTTGACCAGCGAGGTTTACTTTTGGGCGTTTACCTCGAAGAGTCTGGATACAACATGTTTTTAGAACGATGGCTTTTAACTGGTGAATACGACTGGCATGAAGGAGAGTCTTTTCCTTGCAGTTATGACGAACCATGTGAATAAATACCAAGTGCAAGTTTCATCTAAAGTCCGATTTTATCGGACTTTATTTTTTCCCTGACTTATCGAAAAAACGATCAAAAATCCCTTAAGAATTAAAAGAGCAGAGGAGATAAATAATCATGCCAGAAAATATAAAAGACCCAGTCAGGACGGAAGACGAATTACTTTATATAGAGGCCTCCAAAGCCTACAATGAAGGTGAAGATATTATATCAGACGCCAAGTTTAACCTATTGGAAGAAAAACTTCGCAAAGAAGGTAGCACAGTCGTGAACTATACTCACGACCAACTTGCCGAGGGGGATTTGGATGAAGAAACATTGTCGATATTCCCAGTCTATACTTGGGAAGATGTTTATGCTTGGATATGGTCTACTAAGGAAGAAGATTTTATATTGAGCCAAAAGGTAGATGGTGTAAATGCGAAAGCGTTCAATTCCCAAGATGCGGGTGGATGGCAGGCACGTTCAAGAGCGAGGGATGGAAGGAGCGCTTTCGATTACACGGAAGCTCTTAGACATATTTTGCCGACACAGAGTGAGAATTTCGGGGTAGTTGGAGAGGTTTTTTTACCAGAAGAATACCTTCCTTATTTCCGGGAGAAGTACGATAAACCTGATAAATTCAAACTTCCTCGCTCAGCCGCCATTATGTTGTTGCGGCGGCCACAGGATTACACTGTTGAAGATTTAAAGCTTCTACAATTCAGGGCGTTTTCGACAACACTGCCTTCAACAACAAAACAAGAGGAGTTCGAGATATTAAGACAAAGAGGATTCAGTACGCCAGATTTCCTTGAGACTTTGGAAAGCAACATAACGGAAAATTATCAAAGACTCGAAGCAGCAACAATACCTTTGGATGGTATTGTACTAGAGGTAAATAGAAAATCTTTTGTTCCTGAGGTAAAAGGCAAGTATCAATCGTCTCAAGTTGCTGTGAAAATAGGTTCTTATGCAGACAAAAAGCATGAAGCAATTGTAGTGGATATACACATAGAACCTGCACGAGGTAATTTCGGTGTGGTTCTACAGATAGAGCCGTACGTTATGCCAGATGGGGCAACAATTACCCGGGTGAATGCTTTTAACATCGGAATAGTGATGAGAAAAGACATTAAGAAGGGTGACAAAATTAAATTTTATCGGAAGGCCAATGGTATGACCGTCCTTGTATACGGAGAGAAAAAATCCGAAACAGTGGCGTAGAGGATTCTTAATTTTTAGGAGGGCTTTTATGACAAGCAAAGAAAAAGCTAGAAAAGCTATTCCGCATTTGATGCTGGCACTTAAGACATTAGCAACAAGTGAGTTCAGTTTCGCTCTGAACGGGGATATTTTATTAGCAGCCCTCTTGAAACGAAAAGAGACAGGCAAGGTAAAATATACAGATACACTGGATTTTGTTACAACAGAAAAGACGGGTGACGTGGAAAGGGAAAAGACATTTTTACTAACTACTTTAGATGAGTTGGGCTACGAAACTGTTGGCAGTGACCACAGCAACCATATTTCTTTCAGAAAACTTGGAGAAGAAACATACGCACATATTAACCTTCACACTGATATCCAGTTTAAAAATGAGGGGAATGAAACTTTGTTTTCGTATCCAGTTAGACATTTGTCTGTAGAAGAGGGAATGTCTTACTTGACCTATATGCTTTCGAACCCAATGGCATGTGGAAGACATGTTGTTGACTATTACCTATACCTTGAAATGGGTTATTCACTGCCTGCTATTAAGGTAAAAATGTTTCTGGATAAGCACAACTTAAAGCTAGGAAATTTTTCTATCCTAGAAGAATCATTGATTGTGGACGATGTCTATGATGGCTTGGATAGCGAAGATATTATAAGGGAAAAAGTGAAAAGAAGTCTGAGTAAAGTAATTGCTTCGTCACCTTTAGGTTCGTCACCAGTCACACAATCAAGTATTTCCGTAGCGACAGAACCCAAGGGGATTGCTGAGACTGTGCAACCTGCCTCTGATGAAGCAGGAGTTTTTCAATTAAACCATAAGGCGGTACCAGAGGAAGGTAAGCCTATACCTGTGCACATACGTGACCGCATTTTGGAGTTAGCGGATATGGTTCAACCTTGGGGTCAATGTGGAGGTAAAGTAGTCAAGTTTTTAAAGACATTGAAGAACAGGGGCGACTACCAAAACATTATTTACTTTAGATTTTGGGAGGAAGTTTCAACAGCGTTTTTTGGAAAGACGATTTTTCGTGAAGTGGAGCTTTACCAACACTACGAATCTAAATTCCGGAAAAACAATGACCCGTTCTTTGATATCCACAAAGCTTCTAGGACAGACAATGGTTATTACACTTGGATGCGTTTGAACAAAAGATATTTCGATTTTGTTCAACCAACTCTTGACGCAGTTTACGATATAAAAGAGTCTGTTGGTAGAGATATTCATGCAGAAAGAACAGTGTTTACGGATGAAACACTACGCTTTATTTACAAAAAGGCCGGAGAGATAACGACGGAAAAGGAGTTCTTCA
>Ga0131853_10011476_pt1 | contig 16221 bp, 13 predicted proteins | sample TergutLab28metaG_FD_92764 | JGI IMG/M metagenome (GOLD analysis project Ga0131853, IMG submission 92764) | Labiotermes labralis P1 segment gut microbial communities from Petit-Saut dam, French Guiana - Lab288 P1 (version 2) (version 2) | ecosystem: Host-associated > Arthropoda: Insects >...
GCGCTGACCACGTGACACCCCTCTATCCGCAAAAGTTGGCACTAACTTCGCCGACCGGCGGCGGCCGCTCTGTCGGTATAGTTCGCGTGCGGACTAAGGCCACGGAGTTTAGTTTTTAGTCTACCTAGACTTAGCTACTAAAGTTGTCTTTAAATAAACCACAAAATTTAAGTTTTAATTTTGCTTAATTTTATGTTCAAAATTACGATTTTCCAGCTATTTAAAAAAATCCTGGAAAATAGATTTACAGTTATATTAAAATTTTACCACCTTCAATTTGGACGGAGAACGGAGACTGCTAATGAATCAATATGATATGATATTTATTTAACCGCAATTGGTTTGACACCCGGTGGCAGCATCACACGACACATTTACAACAAACAATACACAAAATACATAGAGAGTACAATTCTGGAAGTGCGGACCGTGCTTAAAATTTCGGTGACTCTCACGAATAACAATTAATTAAATGCATTGTATGTTCCATGTCCCATACATTAATCAGATGTACAAGTTTTTTTAAAAAAAAAGACAAAGAAATGCAACCAAGTGCATTTGCTGATTTAAAACAAAATACATCTAATTAGACCGTCTTTGTGCAAGTTAGCAACTTTATGAAAGTAATTTGAAGTGAAATTTTATTTAAACTAATTCCACCCACATGCTAAGCAGGTCAAAAAATTCCCTTCTTTTTAGGTTCTGAACGTTCATTTATCTGTTCACAAAACGCGTCACCAAATTATGGTTATCTTCTCTACTTCGTAAGTAATAACTCCAAGTTTCAAGCCGCCATCTGTTTACTGCTTAATGCCGAAGTTAACCCCATGTAACTCAAGATATATTTCGTTCAAAAAGGAAGCAATTAAATTTTCCTTGTGAAATTTCATTCTAGCTACGAATTTCCTCAACAGGTAGCACGACTTCAGAAGACTGACACCTTATTTACAGACATTTCAATATTTCGCGGTTCCTGATTGTAATTAAGTCATTGCTGCGATCGCTCCTATGAAAGGCGGAGTAAACACCTAACTTCGTCTTCACTGTCAGTACTCCCTGATGACTTAGGCAGAAGCAGTCTCCGAAACGCTGGGACAGACTCAGATCCACACAGCTCATTGTCTGATAAGAAGTGATTGCGTTCTGTTCTACTGCAATCAAATCGAATCACAAGACTCGTGGGTTTCAGTGCTTACTGCTCTGCCTACTGGGTGACCCATACTGCCCGTAGCCAGACTCTGTCACACATAAACCGTAGACTCAACACATTCACACCCATTGTCTTCTCTTCTCCTCAACGTACTTCTGACGTTTGACGGAGATCCGTGTCTGTCTTCACCCTGTGACTGACACTTCACCTTCCAGCTTCCACCGATAGATGGATCTGAAAGTCTTTCTTTGCTCAGAACTCAGTAATAGGATTGATATTGCTACTTCCGGCGACACGTCTCCCAACGGATGTTCCTTGTTCCTTTCTTATTCCGTTGGAATTATCTCGACGTTATACATCTTCCGTACAAGAGACGTATGTAAATGAGTTGTATTACAAAAGAATTCAACAGCAGATTTAACTTATCCACATATATAGGCACTACTGCAACATGTTTCGGCTATTTCTTGTAGCTATTTTCATAATCAAAGGATACATGTGGGCTTCAATTGTAACTTTTTCGGCAGTAAATGTTAAAACACTTTGAAAATATATTATTACAATATCCATACGTTATAATGACAATACATATAAATATATATTTATTTCCAACGTCCAACAGCCCCCCAGTGGGCCAGGGCCTCCTCATTATCGAGGCTTCACAATCACATTCACACTCACACATACCACACTCGATAGGACTCTTCTGGACTAGTGATCGGCCCGAAGAGGAGACTTCCACCTGATAACACACAAAACTCATAAGACACATACTTCCACTCCCCGGCGGGATTCGAACCCGCAATCCCAGCAAGCGAGAGGCCGCAGACCCACGCCTTAAACAGCATGACCACTGTGGTCAATAGCAAAATATGCAAAGTAAAATTATACAGGACTAAAATTAAAATCAAGCTCATTGAGACATCCGAGTCTGATAAATGTACTTGGGAATTTTTGAGTGGTGAGGGTTATTGTCAAGCTCTGTGCATTGTAAATAGACCCTCTGAAGATTGCTATAAGAAGTATTCGAAATATATCGGAATTGTGTCCTACATATGTGTGCAGATAAGTGAGATTTGTTGTAAAATTTGTGGTAAAAACATTTATTTATTTATTTATTGTGCATGCAGTTCTCTGTTTACGCAAACATTCTCCTGAACACTTGCAATAAGACAGCATACGCCAGACCGAAACTGCTGCTGACCTCGCTACAGTAATATCATATTAATACTAAGACTTCTTTCCCAGATCAACTCTGGTGCCCACACAGCCTTCTGTTCTGCAGATACGGAGACTCGTCGACTCCTTCCTCGAGAATAAAGAAGGTGAGGCGTGAAGCTGTCCTTATGCCTTCAGTTAGTTCCGACATTAAGAATGAGTGGAGCCATACTTCTACTCCCTCTACATTCCGTTATCATGGAGAGAAGCAATTTTTTTCTTTATACATTTTTTCCGGTGATTCTTTATCCCTCCGAAATACAATTTTTTTTTAGCGTGTTGCTTTGCGACTCATTCAGTCTTTGACGTTCCATCATTTTAGAGTTCAGACACGTGTCGCGTTTATATTTTCAACATAGAACCTCGCAGAATATTTATGTTGGTGTTTAATTTACAGCAATTTGCACTTATGCTTACGTAATGTGGACAACATTAGCCCTCACGGTCTGCACTGAAATGCTCTTCCTTATAGCTACGCAATTTGGACAACATTTATCCTCACGATATCTATAAACCACAGCCATATAATCCTACCAGCCTCATGATGATCCCTGAGCGATGATGATGGTTGATGATCGGAAGATGCTACTGGACTGTAAATGGTGATTGTGTTCCTTTTATATTTATATCACACGTCACAGCGGGTGAGGTCGATCTGCAGACAGGGTGGAGTGGGAGGTGTGAGAAAGTGTTGAATTAGGATGGTTACAGTGGAATGTGGAAGGGAACGAACATTGTAGGGATGTGCAGGCTGTTCAAGGTCATTTCTTTCGGAATTCTTCTCCGATCTACATGATGTTAGTGAGGTCACGAGGTCAGACACTTTCACATAAACAGCAGCCTACTGGATTACTTCAGTATCGTGACAAGATGATCGAAACAATGTGCACTAAATTGTATCAGACGTTACAGACACTACTGCATGTACCCTGAGACGTTAATTAAAGGCCTTATATATATATATATATATATATATATATATATTAAAATAAATATTTTATTTATCCTCGTTGATAGGTTACAAAGGAAGTATATATTATGAAGGAGATAAACAAATATATATTTATATATATTCATATATATATCCTTCATAATATGTACTTCTTTGTAGTCTATCAACGAGGAAAAATAAAATATTTATTTCAATTTTTTGTTGTTTTTTACGATTTTGAAACTTGATTTCTCATATAGAGAGAATAACATTGAACGAGGGTGTTCGAGAACCAGGTACTGAAGGGAGTGTCTGGAGTTAGCAGGAGGGAAGTAAAGGCAGCTTAAAGAATGCTGCAAAATGATGATTTTCATGATTCGTATTCCTAGACAAGTATTATTTTCATATTTAAATCAGATAATGTTACACAAACAGGCAAGGGGTTGAAGAGCAATGAGAAATTTTTTGGTGGTAAAATCTGAAGATAAAAAATCTGTTATGAGTCATAGAAGTAGATGGAAATACAAGGTTACAATTAATTTTAAAGACGAAATATGGGACGTCTGTGACTGGATTACTCTGGATCAAGATGGGAAACAGTGGCAAGTGCTTGTGAGCAGATTACTGAATCCTCAGATTCTAAAAAACGTAAAATTTTTCCTGAAAACTGAAGACCAACTTTTTTTTATCGATACTGATATTCCTTATATTAGTCAGTTTGCTCGTTAAGTTCTTACCCTTATGTTTCAGTTTAATTAATTCACAATGAAGGGTCAATAACAGTGTTCAGCTGTAGGAAATGAGCATATAAAATTCGGAGAGCAATATACATACAGCACCTCATGAAATGAAAATGAAGTACAAAAATATGAGAAGTAATCAGGTGCTTCCTTTAAATCAGGCTTCATATGTATTCATATAAGAAACTTCAGGCTTCTGCTCTGGTGATGTTTGGTTAGTGACAACGAATTGTATCGTAAGTGGTTAAAAGTTATTTCAGGCACTTTCAAGCTTCCGTAATCTGATGTGCCATTACACTGCAGATCACAATAAAACTTTAAGAATTTACCATTTCCACACTGTAGCCTTATATTAAGGTCAAACAGGATTTATGGTTTAACTTACTTTATAATCTGATCCCATGTTGTAGAATCCTTCTTTATAAACTAACAGATCTTCCCACATTTTATAGAAGTCGGAGGTTCATTACTGTAATCACAAAATCTCACCACGTGTCTGTATCCTGAACCAGTTCAAAGCAGTCCGAGCGCCCATCCGACTGCTTAGAAATCCCTTTTTATATTACACGTCCATCAACGTTTAGGTCTTCTACGTAATCTCTTTTTCCCTCAAGTTTGTGCAACAAAGCTACGTGCCACATGCCCCGCCCATCTCTTGCCTCTTTATTTGATCACACGAATAATATTTGATGAGCAGTACAGGCTTGCTTCTGTGAAGTTTACATAAAAACCGTAAAAGGTATAGAGCTTAACTAACTACTTTATTGAATTGTATTAAATGACATCAGATATGGAACAAGATGACAATTATTCATTTCTTTGGAAGACTATAGCAATCATATGTTAAAAACATCTAACATGAAGAGTCTCTGATAACAAAGACAAAAAGAAAAGCCTTATTTCATTGTCAAGATAAGTGTGGATTCCTGAGAACCACATTACAATATTGGTGCTATAAGCATTTTCAAATCGTAAAAAAGAGTAAGTGCACCCTTGTACAGGCCGTACGACCCATAGGGGAAGTAGAGGTATAGCTCTACTCTTTCTATAACACGGCACTAGAAGGGGGTGAGGTGTCAGCGTCACGCCCCGGCCGCTCTTTACCCCCGGGAAAGACCCAGTACCCAGACCGGCCCCAGGGCCGGTCTGGACAGTTGCGAAAAATCTCACCCCCACCGGGATTCGATCCCCGGACCATCCAGCCCGTAGCCAGTCTCTATACCGACTACGCTACCCGGCCCATACTTTCAAATAAAGGGTATACAAAATTAGATTACATTTAAGCGTGTATTCTCTCCAGGCTTGGCATGTCATTGATCTGCTTGTGTTCAGTAGAATGCGTGATACAGAATTTGGAGGGCTTTCCTCCATCCCGCAGAAGTACATGACCTGCAGTATGTTCTGAACAAGGTGATAGTGTGCTTGGTCTTGACTGACTCGAAAACTTAGTGAAATCTAAAGAGATCGGCAGTGAACGTGTAAAGCAACTCTAAGCCAATGTGGATCTTTGCTCCCCTTAACGTACTCTTAGCTGAAGTATTTTGTTTTGATAATTTCCGCAGCGAAACTAGAGAATAATATTAAAACTGTTGCAATGACAGTTAACAATGAGATATCTTCTGTATTGCTGAGCTGCTTATATCACTGCCAACAATATACAATATTCAGTATTCCCATAAAGTGCCTGATATTTTTCCCGATTTTAAAAAAACTTGAATTTTTTCCACAGGTTTTAATGGAAGTCCAAAATAAAGCAACAAAATTCCGTCTTGTGGATGCTGAATCGTTGCATGCGGATTAAAGGACGGACGGACATGATGAAGCTAATAGACTTTTTCGCAACTTCGCCAACGCGCCTTTTGAGGCTTCCGTTTCACACCAAAGCGAAAACCAGTAGGCCTGTGGCCCAAGACGCAGCATTCAGAAGACTATAATTTATTTGATTTTGATGGACAGAGGCAATAAAATTGAAATAAGAAATATTGAGGAAAAGCGTGTGTCAAATTTTTCAGATGCTAGCCACAGAGGGAAATGTTTTTAGGATTCCATCTGACAAGTTTAAAGTTAGAAAAATAATATTTGAACATCGTAATAACTTAGTTTTCAACACTTATGTCGTCGGTCCACTCTTAACTATGTGGGTAATTTTTTTCGTGTCCAATGCCACCACATGTCCTTGTGGACTTCGTGGTCCTCCCTCCTGGGCATGGCAGGAGTGTAACCGACTTCTGAGGTTGGGACGCCCATGAGGCTCAGTTACGTTGTCCCCATGGTATGAGTGGTGATATAGGAAGATGTAGTGCCAGGAGGGCCCTTAAACATAAATTCTACCAACTTACCCAGACCGTGGTCACCGCGGGAATCCTCCCCTTCAGGGAAAATTCCTACGGTTGAGCCGGGAATCGAACCCGGGACCTCATGATTAGTTGTCAGAGACTCTGACCAATAGACCACGAGGCTGGTCATGTGGTTAAATGTATAAAAGAAAGTTTTATTACTGTAATTTGTCCCTCTTTGGTACAAAAAATCTTTCCCCCTTTGTGTAGGGCAAAGTCAAAATGAAATTACATATCTTGATTGAGTGTTAAATTCTTTAGCAGGGACTGAAGTTTATAATTATTGCACACATATCAAATGCGTTTACCATAAAGAACTGTTTTTCTTTCAAGTACGCTTCTTTTGTTACATCGAAAACTTTTTCTTACCATGCCACTGCTCTTTTATCACAGAACCAGTTACTTTAATAACTTACTCTCTCTACAAATACATCTTACCCTAAATTACATCGCATTGGGTGCCAAACTACGAGATATTCACAGCAGCAAAATGCCAGGGCACAGATGTTCGATCTCTGTGCTTCTCCCAAACAGTTACACAAAGGAATATGGAACGATGATTAATTGAGTGGGCGGTATAATACGTTGCATAAGCAAATACTTCGTGATATGTTCAGTTCTACCGGTATAATTTGGATAATAATTTTTTATGACGATAGAATCGATGTGTAATTTAGACTAGGAAATAATAATTTCACACACAGTTTTGGTGGCGAAATTCCTCATAAACCAAACAGATCAGAGATTCAAAAAAAAAAACACGATTTTGTTTGGATTACTTATAGGGAAGTTCTTTGTGGGAACGATAATAGGCAGTGTGTCTTATCATGAAAATTGGCGTTCATGTGACATCATAGGAACAAAAGAATAAATTATTATAAATTGTTAAGATATGACTTCGTATAATTTTCAGGCCCTTTTCTCAAAATTACGAAAAGCGATTATTAGCTTCGCCATGTCTGTCCGTCCACATGAAACAATTCGGATTCCACTCAACATCTGAGGATATATTGTAAAGTATGTAAAGAGAACCTAAGTGGTATTTATTCCTGACAAGGATAGCAGGTACTTTACGAGAAGACAGACGTACTTTGACAATAATGTCTGGCTGATTTTTTCGTAACGTGAGAAATATTTGAGACAAGGTTGTGGACAAAATCAAAACACACATCACATGTCCTGTAACATTTTTTTTTCGAAATTCGTGCCGTTTACGAGATAATGGGTAAAAATTTGGAAAATCCACATATTCCAAAGGTGACAATATATAATACGGCGCATGCGCTTTGCATGATAGATAATTAAGGTTACAGTCACACATTCAGAATATGTAATAGCGTACTGTTGCTTTTCCACTGCAACAATGGTTATGCGAACGCGCCTCCATGTTACGTTACGCATACTTTGCCTAATTTTCAAAGAATTATGTACCCTTCAGATTCTGCTTAAAGCAGGTTCATTCTTCAAGGTCTGTAAAGTCTGCACATTTTAGTGATACCTGCACATAAGGACCTATCCAATGAAATGTTTTGGGTAATCAGAATGCAGACCCGCTTCGTAATCTAGTAGCAACGGATTTTACTCTCAGGATATTCAGTCTTCGGTTACAGAATTAAGGAATTCAAAGCAAGGAACTGCACCAATCTCTGACACACACTAGCAAGGAATGAAGCTTGTCTTCGGAAAGACAAATATGATATAAATAAAAAATACGCACCAATATGGAAAAGACACTCCGGTGTGAATAGAGAAACGTTGCTTAAATTGAAGCCATTGATCTCTTAAGGTGTGGCGCAGCGTCCATTGCTGGTTTGTCACGGACGTTTCGGAACGTTGTATCAGTTCCATCTTCGAAGGTCAAGATAAAGAAGAAGAAGAAGAAGAAGAAGAAAAAGAAAACTTCTTAGTAATATAGTAATTTATTTGTATTATATATTATTAATATATAATATTATATATTAATAAATTATAATTAATAATTAACTAAAATAAATCTTAGGGTCAAAAGGAAGAAAATTTTATACATTACAAAAAGACACATAGTGATATGGAAGTGGATCTGGGGTATTAAGGAAAGGGTATTTATAAAAATATTGAGGTATCAATCTAGCTATAGCTAATTGTTAATAGCTAATTTGGTATAAATTATTTGGCTAAAAATCTCAAGCAGCCGGTAAGGAGGGACATGTGGCCCGTGGACCGCGCGTTGTAACTCCTGTACTGTTGGACATTCGTCCGCTTCTTCAGTCACGGTTTGAAACACAGTCTGTTCCGGCTTCTAAGGACGACATCATCTGCCAAGTCCACCTTTCGTGACAGGCCATCACTTTGCTTTGTGGATGCGGAACTCCTTTCAGTGTCTCGCAGACCAGACGAAGTTCTTACGAACTGCAAAACACAACATTTAATGTAAGGGCGCACAAATGCATGGAAACACGAACTAAGAATATAATAGATTTTTCTCCTCTTTATAACATTGAGGCGGAGCAAGCTGTATGAAAGTTAGAGCTTGAGACTTGTATTCTGGAGATACCGGCTTCGAATACTGCCTGGTACGCTGGTGAATGTGAATGAGCTTTTGGTAAGATGAGATCTGTCTGCGCCCTCCTGGGATTTTGCGCAGCGCAGAATGGTGCTTTTTTGCCGACGATTCGGAACAACTTATCGGTTCCACCTTCAAGGGTCAAGCAATTTTCTTGGTGTTTTTCCTTCTTTCTTCCCGTAAAATGCGGAGACATTATCTCAAATTATTTTCGGAATGCCACATTCCACGCATCTTTACATTTATTTCGTCACTAACCTAACCTAATCCGAGCTACTACCGGATTTGTTAATAAGCTACTTCTAAACAAACAAAAACAAAACACAATGATAACGTAAAATGGGTCACGACCGCTTCCTGCCTTAGTGACAGTCGTGCGGGCATTCGGAGCGTTACTAAATGATGTGAGAGAAGAACACCCGCGTTTCCGAGGAACTGGGTCTTGCGAATGTTACGCCGTATAGACTGACTGACCCTGAAGATGGAGGCGCTGTCATCATTCGAAACGCCAGTGACTATTTAACGGTCAACAGGGGTAACATCCCAGAAGACTTCAATACTCAGGTCATGGAAGTTTAAGATAGACGTCACATCATAAATCAGACCCTCGTTCTGTAGCATTTGTTTTTACTCCGCACAATTACGTCAAATGAAAGGTCAGCCTAATCCAATCGAAGTAACTACAACGCTGTATAGTGTCTGTGGAAATAACTGACGAAACATCTGGCTCCTGAGCACGGTCTTGTGTGGCTAATGCTAATATAAGGGTACCTTCTCCGGTTGCTAGACTCGAAAGGTCACGCTGTAACAGTTGAGGCTAGCCTGGATTTGCACCACAATCTCTTTCAAACCTATGCCCTATATTTGACTTCATAATACTTAAAAAAAACACACACAGTACAGGTAGGCATATGGCTCAGTGTCGAGGCTAAATATCAGGTTTACAGGTGACTCATCGTCTGAGCTACTGATCTTACGACTGCTTATCGGGTTGTAGGCCTAATTCCTAGCAGTGACAGAGCCGTCGTTGTCCGCTCAAAGCCCAAGCCGCCTCTCGGACCTCTTCATAGCTATTTGGGGATTCTGAAACCAGAAATAAATGACGCGGAACTTGAAGCTTGCAACGTACCTCCAACTAGCGGTGTGTTTAAGACTGCGTGGCGCTATACCGATTCTTTCCCAGACGCCCTAGTGATATTTTGAATTCAGTAAGGCAATAACTTTACCTTTCGTTTATATAGAAACTAGACCTACACATTGAGAACAGCCTCGATGAATTCCATCTGTGTTATGTATAGTACAATGGATCTACAGCATGGATTGCTGAAAGAAATGTTCTAGAATTAGAGTAAGGCTGAATTCAGTAGTTTTGGCGAGAAACCTGATAATTTCCACCTAAGGAACCAATTAATATTTTTTGCAGGTTCTTTATTTTATCGGACAAACATAATTTGTCACGTCGCGCTGCTAACCCTTCTCTCCAGTCGGGGGTCGGTTGAAGGGGGCAAAGTAATACGACAAACGAGACGACAGGATGTGACAGACCTTAGTTTTCATTTCAAATAATGATGTATTGAAGGAAATGTGTTCCATGCACAAGACCAAAAGTAGCCGCTCTTTGAATTTATAAGCCATTTCGATAATTTTTTGTAAAAAAAAAAAATGTTTTACTTTCTTCATACAAATCACAATCACGTGATATTCTATATATATTGCTTTCGGGTTTCAGTTTTCCAATTAAAAATATTAAACTGTCACGTAATGCTTAGAGCGTGTTTATGCTCTAAATATGCGCATTAACATTCGCCTTTTATGAAAGGTGAGCAGTGCAGTGGAATGCACATTTCTTATAACTGTGTTCATTGATTTCGCAGGAGATGAGTAAAGGTCATAGAGCCATTACATGAAATTGTTCATCCGTCTGCCTTCATGACCTTTTGTATACTCTCTCCCCTCCACACTTCTATATCTTTCTATGTCAGTCGATCAAACTGAAGGCTTGCTCGCGAGGTCGTCTTCACCCTTCGACTTGTTCTTCCCTCTTATTAAATTATGTTCTTGATAAAATGTAACGTGCTACAGTTTGTCCATCTTTAAAAATTGCTGAACCACGAAGATTTGAGTGATATTTCTGCTTCCGTCTTCAGATAGGAAGATACAGACAACAAAGTAGATTGGGCCGTCTGCAAAGCTGTGACATCGGAACAGTTCAAGTGACGCTATGAAAGCGCATAAACGAATTACCTAACTAAGTAGAGAGGGTATTCTGTTGCCCAGTTTAGCTTATCAGCTATTCAAGAAATTGCTTGCTTACTGTGAAAACACAAAGTGCAGGCTATTTCTATGCTCACAAGAACACGTCACTTATCCCCGCTCTGAGCCAGTCTGAGGCAATTCACACACATCCACCATATTTTAATATTGTGTCATCGGCGTCTAGTTCTTCAAGATGTCTCTTTCCTTCAGGTTTTTCTATGAGAAATTTTGTGTATTTTTTTTGTTTCCAATTTGTGCTACGTTCCCGCCCAACTCACGCTCCATTATGTGGTCAACCTACTTGCACAGCGCAAAGTATTGCCTGTCATGAAGCTCCTTGCTATGCAGTTTTACCAATGCTTCTTTTACTTTGTCACTTTAAACACTGATGTGGCGTCACAATATGGCGCCGTCGCAAGGAAAGGCAAATGGCGACCTCCAAGTGTAATGGCGGTATTCAGAACAGCTCTTGTGCCTGCTTGAGATCACCGCAGGAAGACTGATTCACACCCGTATGCATTTTGGGGTTGGAGTTTCATTTTCGTTTCGTGACCTATCCAAGTAACCTCTCCTACGACCTCTTGAACACGTTCATAGACTTCGACTCCACATTATTTATGGGTGGAATAGTATTCACAACGACTATTACATCTCCCGCCCATTTATTCCATTTGCATGTCAGGATCTTGCATCATTTCTTCTCCTCCATTAACTCGGTTATACCTACCTCGTATTATGATTGCAGTGTGATTTTTCAGAAGACATACGCCCTTGAAATTCGAAGAGAGATGATCCCTTCGACATTTTCGTTTTAAGTATCGGCCCCAGTTCCTTTAAGCCTAATTTATTTCACGTCTAATTTGATGCATGTCTCAGGCGCCAATTAAATCAGTCAAGCAGCGCTTTAAAGACAATAATAATTTCCTCTGTTCGTTAAGGCTTGGCAAAGAAATTGTGCTGGATGTGTACAGTGTTAGGAAATTTAGGTGCGGACTCACATGTGGTAGAAAAGAGAGGTCACATACAGGCTGCAGCTTCTTAATCCTGGGTGAAAGGCATCCGTATATGCAGGGGAAAGGCCGAAGATTTACTCAGAACGAGGCGGCTGTAATAGAAGTACTTAACGGGAATTGAACCCGGAACTTGGTAGTCGGTACCGTAAGTTTCAACAGATGCCTCCAAAACTACGCGGTACAGGGTGTCACTGTGATGATTTCATTCCGAACTCTGTATTATAAAATGGATATTTATGATCAAATTCCTTCGTCTTCGAAAGGTCCGAAGTCACCTGTCACTTAGTGAGGTTTCGCGTGCTGTCGTCAGATACTTAGGTAGAAGTAGGGAGAACCTCAGATTAGATTGTGACCACTTCCTGTCAGACTGTATGCAATATTTCATTTACTGTTCGTCCTACAATTGCGCGCTGTCTAGCGTGGCCAATGGTAGCGGCATTAAATAAAACGCAAGTGGAAATTCTGGGTTATTTCTCATTAAATGTGTTGGGCACTTTTTTACTTGGAATTTTTGTAGTTTTATTTTATACACATTTTCACTTCATTTTTCTCTTCTTAATGAAGCAACATTTTATAAAGTCCCTGAGGAAGTGAATATATATATATATATATATATATATATATATATAACGGATGTTAATCCACGCTTTCTTTACTGAGGAAGTAAATGGAAGTCAATTATCTGCTTCACACTTCGGCCGTTGAACACCTCTATCAGATGATTCAGGTGTTTTGCGGAACCCTCAGACAATTTGGACACTGAAGAACTTAACGGTTTCTTGCCCGTTCTGGGATTCAAATTCTTAGACGAGGTGAACAATGCGGTTCACGCCTGGCCGCTGTGAACTCAGGCAGACTGCTGACAGTGGCCACATGACTCCTGATGTGACCTCAGAGGTGTGCACAAGACAACATCCCGTCTGTACGTAAGCAACTGACTCGCTAATGACTGGGTAACTGCATGCAGGGACCTGCTTTTCAGGAGTTAATAGTTTTCCAGCTAGTGAAAAAAAGTCCTGCCCGTTATGGAACACAGAATTTTTGTTACCTTCTTCGCAACAGCCCGGAATTTTTCCCTATCCGGGACAAATTTACCCTCATCTACTCCTAGATTTTCCAAGTGGTCCTTTTTTCATATATTTTTTAAAAATAGCTGTATGCATTTGACAGAAGCCATCCCGTTGTGTATTAATAAATTTGTATAATGTATTATATACCGTCAGTACACAACAATATATCAGTACAGTGATATAATATATATAATCAGACCTGGTTGTATATATTATATATTATTATTATATTATATTGTGTATATTATATATTATATCACTGTACTGATATATTGTTCTGTACTGACGGTATATAATACATTATACAAAAATGTATGCATTTGTATAATCTCCCAAATGCTCCACATTTTCCCAGATGTCAACCTCCCCCATGTGACGATTCGAACATTTTTTGATGAGGAATACACATTATTGTTTCTGCCATTTTCTCCCACTTGGGACCAGATATCTTCCTCAGCATAATATTTTCAAAACTTCAGCTTATGTTTTTCCTTCCCGAGAAAGCAAGTTCTGCGCAGGTATCTAACAGCAACTTGATCAAAATACCCAATGAGGTGACTCTCCTTATCTGCAATAAAATAATATGAAGGTCATAGAGGATGTTCCCAAATATTTGAATTCTTCCACCTTTCCGGAAGAACGTAAGAGCGAATTGAAGTCAGGGAATGCTTTCTACCATTCGGTGCAGAATCTTTTGTCTTCCAGTTTGCTATCCAAAAATTAAAACATTAAGATATACAGAATTATAATTTTGCCTGTGGTTTTGTGTGGGTGTGAAACTTGGTCGCTCACAGTGATGAAGGAACGTAGGCTGAGGCTGTTTGAAAATAGGGCGTTGAGGAGAATATTTGGGCCTAAGAGGGTCTTGGTAACAGGGGAGAGGAGGAAACTACATAATGTGGAGCTTAATGATCTGTACTGTTCACTCAATAATATTCGGGTGATCAAAGCTAGAGGAATGAAATGGGCGGTGCGTGTAGTACGCATGGGGAAGAAGAGAGGCGTATTCAGGGTTTAGGTGGGAAAACCTGAGGAAAGAGAACACTTGGGAGACCCAGGCGTAGATGGGAGGATAATATTAAGATGGATCTTCAGGAAGGGAGATGGGGGGTATGGACTGGATTGAGCTGGCTCAGGTTAGGGACAGGTGGCGGACACTTGTGAGTGCGGTAATGAACCTTCGGGTTCCATAAAATGCGAGGAATTTCTTGACTCGCTGAGAACGGGTTATATTCTCAAACAAGACTCTGCTCCGTGGAATAAGTAAGTACGTAAGTAAGTAAGTACGTAGGTAAGCGAAATAGTTTAAATAGTAGTAAATGACACATTTCCTTTACTTTTCCTTTCCAAAAGTAAAAATTTAGCAATGAAACGGAAATCCCTTCCAAATCTGGACCGAGCAACTGATAAGCAGTTCTATACAATGGGGGATAAAGCATTCCAACTCCAGTGCGAACTGTGAAATATTATTTAGTGTGTTCCGCTCATTGTTTTCTGGCATTAAAAATTCATAAATTGCTTTCGTCAACCTTGACCGCCATTCGCTGTAAAACAATAGTGTTCATTCATCGAACAAGTCACGGGTATCCGGACACAGAACGAGACTATTGTTTTCCTAACTTCATTTAAATTTCGTCTCTCAGCCTTTAGCGCTAGCAAATGCTGTTACCGAGCCCGAACATTCTCCAAAATGAGACTTCAGCAGGTAGCCACAGAAATGTTCTGACGTACCTGCTTCATGTTTTGACCAATTCGTCTTAGCCATCGCTAATAAAAATTAGCAAATTTTTAACCCCATATGTTAACTCAACAATAACGGAAGGAAAATATAAAATAATCTCTCTCGTCGTCAACAGGAAATAAGCCAATCTTTGGTTTATTTCACCTTCATGGGTGTCAGTCTCTACGCCCTTTCTTTGGTCGACCTACTTTTCTTCCGTCACTTAGAATGTACATTCACAATAATTTGAGAATGAATTATGGCCCATTCACAGCGAGAATTTTATCCACGTTTATCTGTAATCCACAGTAATTTAATTGAAATTGTGTATATGCGCTCTTTTGTATATAGTTTAATCCTTTTCTAATATCTTCATATTTATTTTGAAGTAACATAAAACACCTGAAAAGAAAAGCTCATTTTTTCTCTTTAAATTCCCATTTAAAACTCTGTTATATAAGTTTCTACTTCTTACATTTGTGTAGGAGGCTTTGTATCCAACTTTTCTTATACGGTTTCAATTTCTGTAATTTTTCTTATTTATTTCATTTAAACTTGCCTAGAAATCTTCCACATATAAATATTGAAGACACTTAACTTATTGCATATGTAATTATTATTTACCTACGATACACTAAATTCGAAGCATTTTAACTTTTATTTTTCATTTCCTTTGTTTTCAAAATTTATTTTTATCTGACGTACTGAATTTCTTTACATGTCTTGAATATTTTTCAATAGCTGAAGTTTTAAAGCTGTTTCATAATACGGTCCACCTTCTGTGCTTTAAACAGATCCAAACACATACAAATAACCAACAAAATGCACTTTAATATTTATGACGCATTTTATTCACAATATTCTTACGAACACGTTTCGGCCCGTATTCCGGCCATCTTCAGAGTGATGTTCCTGTTACAATAATACATTTGTGGTTAACTGAGTCACAATCACTCCATTATAATTACAATTATATCAATTTGGTTAGAATTATTTAGGGAACAAAAATATAAACTAAGAATGGGTAAATATTAAAATCGTGGGAGTTAAATTTGTTTAGTTTCTGTCGAGTGATGACTAAGGCTGTAATATGGTGAGTTTTAATCCAGAGTATAGGTGATGTTAAAACACTTTATTACCCAACAGATGCACAAATATATAATTCGTAGATACAATTAGAATTATTATAAAATATTTAAAATTGCTCCAACATGTTTCGGATCACAAGGGATCCATCATCAGGGA